>Ga0153940_1000004_pt1 | contig 226579 bp, 210 predicted proteins | sample TSNJ024MetaG_FD_104736 | JGI IMG/M metagenome (GOLD analysis project Ga0153940, IMG submission 104736) | Attine ant fungus gardens microbial communities from New Jersey, USA - TSNJ024 MetaG | ecosystem: Host-associated > Fungi > Mycelium > Unclassified | place: USA: New Jersey, Brendan T.... | reverse complement strand
TTGCAAGCAAGCTCGCAAAGTCTCGTCAAGGGCACCATTTAAAATATTAAATGGCTCGGCCACGAGATTTGAACTACTACATATTTGTAGTTTGCAAGCAAGCTCGCAAAGTCTCGTCAAGGGACTTTACGGGAATTGTCCGAGTAAGACCGAAGGCATCTGATACTTAAAAGATTAAATATCTTTTAAGTATGGTTCGAGCCAAAGGCGAAAAGCCCGCGACTCGGAGCACCAAACAAGCTGGTAACAAAAGTATAAAGATAAGGGTAGGTGCCCGAGTGGCTAAAGGGAGCAGACTGTAAATCTGCCGTCTAACGACTACGGTGGTTCGAATCCACCCCTGCCCACCATCTGAGCGACATATAACCATATTATAAATAACCAGAAAAGAATCAAAAGAAAATAAAGAAGGAGATACTAACAATGGCAAGAGAAAAATTTGAAAGAACCAAGCCGCACGTTAACGTTGGTACAGTAGGCCACGTTGACCACGGTAAAACAACATTAACAGCAGCAATTACAGGCTGTATGGCTGCTGCAGGTCAGGCGGATGCGAAAAAATTCGACGAAATCGATGCTGCCCCTGAAGAAAAAGCTCGTGGTATCACGATTTCGACAGCTCACGTTGAGTATGAAACAGTGGCTCGCCACTATGCTCACGTAGACTGCCCGGGCCACGCGGACTATGTTAAAAACATGATTACAGGTGCTGCACAAATGGACGGCGCTATCATCGTTGTTGCAGCAACAGACGGTGCTATGCCTCAAACTCGTGAGCACATCCTGTTAGCACGTCAGGTTGGCGTTCCTAATCTGGTTGTATTTATGAACAAATGTGACATGGTTGATGACGAAGAGCTACTTGACTTGGTTGAGATGGAAGTTCGTGAAATGTTGAGTTCATATGAATTTGACGGCGACAACATTCCTTTCATTAAGGGTTCAGCTCTAAAAGCTCTTGAAGCAGTTCAGAAAAATGCAAAAGTTCAAAGAGGTGAAGACAAATGGGTAGACAAAATTTGGGAACTTATGGATGCTATCGACAGCTACATCCCAACTCCCGAAAGACAAGTTGACCTACCTTTGTTAATGCCTGTTGAGGACGTTTTCTCAATCACGGGCCGTGGTACTGTTGCTACAGGCAGAATCGAACGTGGTAAAGTTAAAGTCGGTGAAGAAGTTGAAATCGTTGGTTTCGGCGACACTAAAAAGACAACTGTTACAGGCGTTGAGATGTTCAGAAAACTTCTTGACGAAGGTTTAGCAGGTGACAACGTTGGTTTGCTTCTACGTGGTGTAGACAAAACTGAAATCCAACGTGGTCAAGTTCTTGCAAAACCGGGTTCAATTAAACCACACACTAAGTTCACAGCTAACGTGTATGTACTAACTAAAGAAGAAGGCGGACGTCACACTCCATTCTTCCCCGGTTACCGTCCACAGTTCTACATCAGAACAACTGACGTTACAGGTTCAATCAAGTTCCAGGGTGAAATGGTTATGCCCGGTGACAACGTTGTTATGGACGTTGAACTTATCGCACCCGTTGCTATCGAGCAAGGTATGAGATTCGCGATTCGTGAAGGCGGTCGCACAGTTGGTGCCGGTGTCGTTGACAAAATCGTTCAGTAATAATAAGTCAATCTTGCAAAAAGCTCTCGTATAAATTACGAGAGCTTTTTTAATGAATTTTTTTACAATATATGAAATGTCAGCGTATTTTTATCTGTCGACATCCATCATGGCCTGACGGCTGTGAGTTTCATCGTTAATTTTCATGTCAGACAGGAATTGCTGACCATTCATAACAACCTGATAAAGTTGGTTAAGGTCACCTTCAAGTTTATTAAGAACATTCTGGGCATAAGCTTGGGCGCCTTCTTTAATTTTAATGGCTTCTTCGGTAGTTGCCAGTCTGACGCCTTCAGCTTCGTTAAAGGCGCGCATTTTAATATTTTCACATTCGTCAATTACTTCTTGTTTAAATTTTTGTGCTTTTTCTTCAATGTCTCTTAAAACGCTTGATTCTGAAAGAAGTCTGTGACGGTCATTTTCGGCATCAGCAATAATTCTGTCTGCTTTAATACGAGCTTCCTGTAGAATATCTTCTTTTTTTCTCAGGATGATATGTGCATCTCTTATTTCATTATCTACTGCATCGGGAAATGCGCTTATTATACGAGAAAGTTCTTTGCTTTTGACAGCTATATAAAGTCCCGGTACAACGTGAAGACCCGATTCCATAAGTTGTTCGAGTCTGCCGATTAAATCATACATTTTTTCAGCTGTTTGTGACATTGGATTCTGTACCTTTCTTAATTCGCAACAGTTATACTATTTACTTATTTCATTACAATCTTTGTAAATATTCTACCACACTTTTTGGAACAAATTTAGATATATCTCCTTTAAATGTAGAAATCTCTTTTACCGTACTTGAAGAAATGAAGTTATATTTAGGTCTTGTGGTTAAAAACATCGTGCCAATCTCAGGCGCCAGCGCGCTGTTTGTTTGTGACATTTGAAGTTCATATTCAAAATCAGTAACAGCACGAAGTCCTCTGATTATAAATATTGCGCCTGTTTTTTTAGCATAATCTACTGTCAGTCCTTCGAAACTGTCAACTTTAACATTTGTTAAGCCCTTTTCTTCAACAGATTGTTTTATGAGCATAACTCTGTCTTCTATGGGTAAAAAACTTTTTTTACTGCTGTTTTTTAAAACCGCAATTATTACTTCATCAAATATTTTAGATGCTTTTTCTAAAACATCTAAATGGCCAAAGGTTATGGGGTCAAAGCTCCCTGGGTATATTGCAATCTTCTTTTTCATTTCACTCACAAGATTAACTGTTTTGCCGTTGTAATGAATTCGCTCGTTAAAGAAAAATATCTTTACTGTCGCTCATTTATTATTATATTATTAACATTGTTCTTTGCAAGGCAGGGAGTTGTTAAACATGTTTTGCGATATTTCTTTCTATGTCTTTTTTCTTTAGAGTTTCTCTTTTGTCATGAAGTTTTTTACCTTTACCCAGACCAAGTTCGAGCTTTGCCCAACCGTTTTGCAAGAAAAGTTGGGTGGCAACCAGCGTATAGCTGTCTTGCTTTAATTTGCCGAGTATTTTCATGATTTCTTTTTTGTTTAACAAAAGTTTTCTGACACGCTCGGATTCCTGATTGTACCTGTTTCCCTGCTCATAAGGACTTATGTGCATATTGTAAATGTAGGCTTCTCCTTTTTCAATTTTAGCAAAACTGTCTTTTAGGTTCACGCCGCCCGAACGTATGGATTTTATTTCTGTGCCCGTCAAAACCAAGCCCGCAACATACTTATCACTGATAATATAGTTATGAAAGGCTTTTTTGTTTGAAGATATTACTTTTTTACCTGATTTACTCATAGGGGAATTATAACATGATAATTATTTTCCGCCCGCGGCCTTTGCAATCATTCCATTCGGGCATTTTTTATTAAATACATCAATCAAAAATAACGTCCGTTTTTTGGTTGACTGCCTGCTCACGCATTTTGTGCTAGAATGTCACTATGTTGAAGAAGTTGAGGAATTTTGACCTTACCGCCCAAAACAAGCTGATTATTATGGGGCTTGTCATTTCCACCCTGTTAATTATTACGGTGGCGGTAGTTGCCATTGAAAAGATACAAGAAAGACTGTATGACAGTTATTCAAATTTCGGGCAGCTTTTAACAAAAACTCTGGCCATTCAAACGTATGAGCTTACTAAAGATTTGCCTGACGAGTATCAGGTTAATATTTTAAAAACACATTCTAATTCAATTTTAAAAAGCAACAAGGATATTTCCTTTATAACCTTTAAAAATAAAGCAGGGAAGATTATTTATACTTCTTCTGACGACATTACAGACAGGCTTGAACAAACAAAGATAAACATAAGCTCTCCGATGAGAGACAATGCAGGAAAAATTGTCGGCTCGGTTGAAATAGGCTTGAGCACTGATATGGCGGCAGCCGTCGCAAAAACAACCAAAAACTCAATGCTCGTTGTCTTTACTTTGGTGTGGATTATTTTCACGGTTTTGGTTGTCATAAATACTTTCCTTATTGCAAGGGAGCTTACACTTCTCCACCACGGCGTAAAAGAAATTTCAAGCGGCAGGTTTGGTACGGTACTTGATTACTCTCAGGCGTCAGGTGAAATTAAAGAACTTTTCAGTGCGTTTAATGATATGTCAAAACGTCTAAGAACGTATGAAGAACAGAATATTGACACGTTAACTTTAGAAAAAAACAAGTTGGAAGCTGTTCTTATGTCTATTGCTAACGGCGTTGTCGTTTGTGACAATTTAGACAAGATTTCAATGGTGAATAACGCCGCTCAAAAGATTTTGGGTGCAAGGGCGGGAGAGCTTATAAATACTCAAGTTCAAAATTTCTGTGACACTAACGGCAATCTTTGTTTTAAAGAAAAAATTGTTTTATTTAAGAACACTCCGCTTGATGTTATGGAGAAAAAACCGCTCGAGTTTAATATAAAAATTGATACAAGTACCGTAAAGGCAATTATGTCGCCGATGTATTCAAAGGTTCATGACTATATGGGGTATATCATTATACTTATTGATATCACCAAAGAAGCCGAGGTGGACAAACTTAAAAACGACTTTATTTCAAATGTATCTCACGAACTTCGCACCCCTGTAACTGTTTTGAGAAGTTACGCAGACACTTTATACAGTTACGGTGAAAATTTCAGTTATGAGGAGCAAAAAGACTTTATAGGAACAATCAATCAGGAAGTAATCCGCTTAAACAAAATGGTTAATGATATTTTAGACTTCTCAAAATTGCAATCCGATACAGAGTATGAAAAAACTACTCAAGATATTATGCACTCAATCGAAAAAACAGTGGAATCTTTAAGTGTACTTGCCCAAGAGAAAAATATTGTCTTTTCTGTTATAAAAGAACCGAATTTACCTGACATTTTATACAACGAAGACAGTATTGAGCGCGTTATAAGCAATCTTGTTACAAACGCCATAAAATATTCGCCAAACAATTCAAGGATTAAAATACGCGCGGAGTTGGCTAAAAATCCTAATTATGTTGAAGTAACAGTTGAAGATTCAGGTGTAGGGATAGCGCAGGAACATCATCAAAAAATATTTGACCGTTTTTACAGAATTGAAAATGATACACATACAATAAAGGGTACGGGTTTAGGATTACATCTTGTAAAAGTTACGGTTGAAAAGCACCATGGCGGCGAGGTTTTTGTTCATTCAAAACTTAATGAGGGTTCAGCTTTCGGGTTCAGAATTCCTGTTGATGCATCTAAAGAACCGATTACAATTGAAGAAGAGCCAATTATTGCAGCGAAGGCACAGACAGAAAATGCTGTTATGGAAAATCAAAATACCATAGCTTCCATAAAGGCTGAAGTGCAGCAAGAAGAAAATGCTGAAGAGTTTGTTGATATTCCCTTTGAGGCACCCCGACAGACTAAAACAGAAGATTTGGGTTGGGAAATGAGCTTTGAAGTCAGGGAAAACAATTTGAATTAAGGATGAAAAGCAGTTGGACGAGCAAACTGAATTAAAAATCCATAATATTAAAACCAAAGCCTATGGTATTTTAGAAAACACTCAGTTATATCAATATAAAGGCGCGGTTTCAAAACTTTTGGGCCTCACGGTTGAAGTCAAGCTGCCCGGGCTTAAGATTGGCGACCTCTGTTATATTCAAACTTATAACGGCGATAAAAAAGCGGCTGAAGTTGTAGCTTTTAAGGGTGAGATGGCACAGCTTTTACTTTTGTATGACGGGGAAGGCATAGGTCAAGGTTCTTTGGTTGAATCTACAGGCGGTCCCATACTGTTTCCCGTAGGAGATTTCCTTCTCGGCAGACTTGTAAATCCTTTAGGGGAGCCAATGGACGGAAGGCCGTTGGATACATCTGAAGCTGACTGGGTAAACATAAACGGAAATGTTCCTGATGCTTTTAACAGACCGATAATTACTCAAACTTTTTCGACAGGCGTCAGAGCAATAGATTCTGTTTTAACTTTGGGCGCAGGACAGCGTATGGGGCTCTTTGCAGGTTCAGGCGTTGGTAAAAGTACCATGTTGGGTATGATTGCCAGAAACTCCGAAGCCGATGTTAACGTTGTGGCTCTAATCGGAGAGCGCGGCCGTGAAGTGAGAGAGTTTATGGAAAATTCTCTCGGGGAAGAAGGTATGAAACGCTCTGTCATTGTGTGTTCTACAGGTGACCAGCCACCCCTTATAAGGCAGAAATGTCTGCTTTCCGCTACTGCCGTGTGTGAATATTTCAGGGACCAGGGCAAAAAAGTTTTCTTAATGACAGACACTATAACCCGTTGTGCTATGGCAGGAAGGGAAGTCGGTCTTTCTATCGGGGAACCTCCTACCATGAAGGGTTATCCGCCTTCAATTTTTACCTGGCTTCAAAGGGCATTGGAGCGCTCCGGAAATTCTGAAAAAGGTTCTATAACGGCGCTTTACACAGTTCTTATGGAGGGGGACGATATTACAGACCCTATTGTAGATACAGTCAGGGGCATTGTGGACGGGCACATTTTCCTCTCCCGTAAAGTAGCCGAGATGAATCATTACCCTGCTATTGATACACTGGGTTCAATTTCAAGACTATTTACCGAAATTACAGATCAGGAACAACAAGAAGCGGCGGCAAAAATGAGAAAATTGCTTTCGCTATACAGAGAAAACAAAGATTTGATAGATGTGGGCATGTATCAGCCGGGGTCTAACCCCAAACTTGATATAGCGATTGAGCTTATGCCTGAAATAAATGCTTTTTTACAACAAAAAGTGTCTGATACGGTGAGCATGGAGTCAACTGTCGCAACACTTAAAAAAATGCTGCGCAATATTGACATTTAATATTGGGTTGACGGATAAAACAGATGGGAAGATAATAATGACTATGGATAAGAAAATATTAACGGCATTAACGGTTATAGCGGCATTGAGTATAATTACTCCTGCATATGCTGCAAAAAATACTCCTGTTTCAGGTTCAAGCGAGTTATACAGAGAAGCGTTAAAATTTGAAGACAGAAACAGAACGTCTGAAGCAGTTGACTTAGTTAAAAAAGCGCTGACAAGTGAGCCTGATAATATCACTTTGAATATTAAACTGGCAGGTCTATACTCTGAAATAGGCGAATATGACAATGCGCTTCAATATTACCAAAAAGCACTTAAGTTAAAGCCTGATGACGGTTTTTTATATATAAGTGTGGGAAATATTTTGCAGCAAAAGGGCGACCACACAAGGGCTTTGGGTGCATATCAACAGGCTCTCTCTTTAATGCCTGATTATAAGTATAACTACATTAATATAGCTAATGTTGAGATGCTTATGCAGAACTATGACAGCGCTATAGCAAACTATAAAATCTTTTTGCAGCATTTCCCCGCGGACTTGAGAGCGCGCGTCTCTCTTGCAGCTTGTTATATGCATGCAAAAGATAATAAAAAAGCTATTGCCGAGTATTTAAAAGCTCTGCAAGGACATCCTGAATCATTTAATGATTTTTCGGATTTAGGATTGGCATATTTAAGAGATAAGGAATTTACCGAAGCAAAAAAATATCTTGAAATTGCCATAAAACGCAATCCGCGCGACTATACAGCTTATGCAAACCTTGCTATGGCACAGTCGTATTTAAAAGAATATAATGAAGCGGTTAAAAACTTTGATAAAGCTTTTGCAATTCAACCAAATTTGATTGATTTAAAGTTTGATTATGCTGCATTATTGTCTGATATGGGTAAAAATGAAAGTGCGATAAAAGCTTACAAAGAGTACATAAAAGCTTATCCTAATGATTATAATGCATATTTGAATCTTGGTATTTTATACCAGAAAGAAAACAATATTGAAAGCTCTATTGCCGTTTTAATGAAAGCGCAAGAGTTGAATACGGCGGATTTGGAAGTTAAATTAGAACTTGCAAAAAGCTACTTTTTAAATAAAGAATATAGAGCTTCAATAGAGCTTTATGACTTTATTTTAAATAAACAAAAAGACAACTACAGGGCACAGTATAACCGTGCGCTAGCATATCAGGCTGTCGGTGAGTACAAGATGGCGGAAGCTACATTTAAAAACCTGTATTACGTAAAGGCTGACGAGCTTGCAAAATATGACCTCTCTACAAAAGACATGGATGAGGCCATGTATAATAATTATCTGTTTATGGCTAATGATGCAAATAAGCAAAAAGACTTTAAGAAGGCTCGTGCAAGTTATCAAAAAGCGCTTGAGATGAAGGGTGATGACCCCAGAGTATTCAGCGGTTTGGGTAAAGCTTATCAGGGATTGGGTATAAAGTCTCAAGCTGTAGAAAACTTTGAAAAGGCTATTGAAATGGAGCCTGAAAACCAACAGCACTTTATTGACTACGGTGAAGCGCTTTCTGAATTTAACGATGATACAGAGGCTCAAAACGCTTTCAAAAAAGCCATAGAGCTTGATGAAAACTCTGCAGAAGGTTATGCGGCGCTCGGTGACAGTTATTTTAAATTAAAAGAATATAAAACTGCCTTAGAATACTATAATAAAGCGCTTGCAATTGACCCTGAAGATGATAACACGCAGGTTAAAGCGGGGAATGTTTATAAATATCTCGGGAATATTGATGATGCTTTAATATCTTATGAAAAAGCACTGGAGGCTAATCCTTTAAATTCGGATGCTTATTTTAATTTTGGTCTGATTGACTACGAGCGTACAGAGTTTGAAAAAGCAATTAACCACTTTAAAAAAGCCGCGGAGTTAAGGGTTGATTTTGCTTACGCATATTATGCTTTGGGCTTAACTTATGAGAAAATCGGCAAGTTTAAAGATGCGATTTTTGCTTATGAAAAATTTACCCAGTATTCTGACGATGCTGAAAAAGTAAAAGAAGTAAAGGCAAAAATTGAAGATTTGTATAAACGGATTTTAGATTAGAATGAAACGTATTCTTTTAAGTTTTTTGAGCCTTGTTTTGTGTGTTTTTTTACTTACGGGGTGTTCGGACAAACCTTTTATTGTTTTTAACTCTGAACCCATAACTCCGGAATCTCAATACCAGTATACTTTTCCTGTTAGTAAAAGAATATACTATGCTGTTGTTATGCCGAAGGGTTTTAAAGACAAGGTTATAAAAATTCAGGTGTTTAAAAAAGATGAAACATCTGATTTTTGGGGATATTCTTATGTGACAAACCGTACAGTAGAGTTGCAGCACGATAAATTTTACAGAGACTATATGGTGCTTCATCAAACAGGCAGGTATGCTATGCAGGTGTTTTACCTTTCTAATCTGCACAAACCTTTGATGGTAGCTGATTTTTGGGTACGGTAACCGGAGACCCTGGTGGAATTTTGACTTATTTCAGGAAACAAGAAGGTGGGAAGGAAAGATAAAGGATAAAGGTTGAATAATTGGGTATTTAAAACAAGTTTTAAAGATTGGGTAAAATATTTTTTTAACAAGTTGTTTTCCTCAAAATACATAGTTAAAGGAAAGTGTAAAAAATGCGGACAATGCTGTTTGAACATATTATTCAGTGATGAAAACGGGTATATAAAGACAGAAGAGGGTTTTGCAGCTCTTAAAAAGAGAAAGTCTTTTTACAAACAGTTTTATGTAGCCGGGAGAGTAGAAGAGGATGATATTTCCAAAGACGCTTTTTTGTTTGGCTGTAAATATTTAAAGGACGGGAAGTGTTCCAGGTATTTTTTGAGACCTCTTTTTTGCAGAGATTATCCTGCAATTAATCCAGATTTTATTTATCATGGCGGCGTTACGCTTGATAATTGCGGTTATTCGTTCGGCGTAAATAAAGAGTTTAAAGACTATTTAGCAAAATGATTTTTTGCATATCAGCAGTTTATTTTTTTAGATTCAATCAAGACCATTAGGCAAGAGATGTCTGCGGGCTTTACTCCGCCTATTCTTAAAGCTTGTGCTAAATTTTTCGGCCTTACTTTTATAAGTTTTTCTTTTGTTTCCGTTGAAATTTGTTTTATGCTTTCGTAGTCAATATTTTCGGGTATTTTTATTTTTTCCATCTTGTCGGCGCTTTGAACTTGCTCTTCCTGCCGCTTTATGTAACCGTCGTATTTTATTTGGATTTCTACCTGTTCAAGAATTTCTTTTCTGAAAAATTTTTCTTCATCTTCAACCGTGCTTTTATAGCCTGAATTAAAAAGTTCTTTATAGTCTATATCAGGGCGTTTCAACAGTTGAGCCGCTTTAAAACTTATACCGTTGTATTTTATTTTCTCAAGATTGAGGTTTTGTGTTTCGTGTAAGATTTTCTGTTTTTTGAGGTTTAGGCGGTTTATTTGTTCTTCTTTTATAAGTCCCAACTTGTGTCCAAGCTCCATTAGGCGCATATCGGCGTTGTCCTGGCGCAGTATAAGCCGGTATTCAGAGCGCGAGGTGAGCATTCTGTATGGTTCATCTAATTCTTTTGTTACTAAATCATCAATAAGGGTTCCAATGTAAGAGCTTGAACGCTCAAGCTCAAGCGGTTCTTTGTTTTGCAAGTATAAAATCGCGTTAATGCCTGCCATAAGCCCTTGGGCGGCTGCTTCTTCATAGCCTGATGTTCCGTTTATCTGTCCCGCTAAAAATAAGCCTTTTACTTTTTTGCACATTAGCGAGTGTGTAAGCTCTAGTGCGCTTACACTGTCGTATTCAACAGCGTATGCGGGTTTTATAATAGAAACATTTTCAAGTCCCGGGAGTGATTTTAACATTGCAGTCTGTACTTCTATAGGGAGGCTGGATGAAAAACCCTGAATATAAGCTTCATATGTACCGCGCGAAGACCATTGTGTTCGCGGTTTATCGGGCCAAAAATATCCTTCGGGTTCTATAAAAATGTGATGGGAGGGGTTGTGTGCAAAACGCACAACTTTATCTTCAATGCTCGGGCAGTATCTCGGGCCTTTTCCTGTTATAAGACCGCGGTACATCGGAGATTTGTCTAAATTGTTTCTTATAATTTCGTGTGTTTGTTCGGTTGTTCTTGTGAGATAACAAGGAATTTGCTCCCTTATCGGTCTGTTTGGTTTAAAAGAAAAGAAGTTTGGACATTCGTCTATAACAGGATCCGGAGGTTGTATTGTCATTTTAGAGTAGTCTATTGTCCGTCCGTCAACTCTTGCAGGGGTGCCTGTTTTTAATTTTTTAATTTGAAGTCCTAATGACACTAAGGATTCAGAAAGTCCGTACGCACTTCTCTCACCCAGTCTTCCTGCATCAAAAGATTGCAGACCAATGTATATTTTCCCCTCGAGGCTTGTGCCTGTTGTTAGAATAACAGCCGGGGCTAAATATTCAACTCCTAATTCATCTTTTACACCTTTTGTAACACCGTTTTCTGTTATTATTTCAGTAACGGATGTTTGTCTCAGTGTAATGTTTTCTTCTTTTTCAATTAAATTTCTCATCCACTGCATGTACTCTTTTTTGTCTGATTGTGCTCTTAGGGCACGTACCGCAGGGCCTTTTGAGGAATTTAACATTTTTAGTTGAACATATGTAGCATCTGTCGCTTCAGCCATAACTCCGCCAAGTGCATCAATTTCCCTGACGAGATTAGATTTGGCAGGTCCGCCTATTGCAGGGTTACATGGCATTAAGGCAATGTTTTCAATATTTAGTGTGGTTAAAAGTACTTTTGCGCCAAGCCGGGCGCACGAGATTGCGCTTTCGCAACCTGCATGCCCTGAACCTACGACTATTACATCAAATTTATACATTATTAAAGAAGGTTTAAAACGTCCTGTGTGCAGTCGGTACCGCCCGTTACTACAGCATCGTATTTAACCATAACTTCAAGTTTCTTTTGAATTCTTACTTTTTCTGCAGCTTGACGTATTTTTGTATCTATTTCTTTTTCACGAGCGACTTTTGTTGTTGCATAATCTTTTTGTTTTTTATCTATTTCCGCTAATGCCACATCTCTGATTTTCTTTTGAGCAGCAGGGTCGCTTGTTTTTCTTACTTCTGCTTCTTTTTGGTCAAGATATGTTTTTACGGAAGTAGCTTTGCTTTCAAGTTCTTTTTTGTACTTTTGAGCTAAAGGATAGCCTTCAATTACTTTTACGTAGTCAACATAACCGACTGTTGCAGCTTGAGCGCTGATTGTGAATGCTACCAGCATAGCAAGTGTTAAAAATAGTTTTTTCATAGTCTATCTCCTTTATATTTTTACTGCGCCTGTTTCTTCTAAAGGCAGTGTTTGTATTTTTGTTGAAACGTTAATTTCGTTCCAGGTATTTGTTACTATTTCTCTTATATTATCAAGAGCAGACGAATTTGAAAATACTGCAATTGAAGGGCCCGCTCCGCAAAGCACAGTGCCTATTATGCCTTCTGTGTGTTTTAGGTTTTCCATGACAGAATTCATGCCCGGAACAAGTTTTGTTCTGTATGGTTGGTGGAGTCTGTCTTTTAGTGCAAGTTTCATTAAACTTGTATCACATGCGTGTACTGCTTCAATAAACATTGCAGACCTTGTTAGATTAAAAACCGCATCTTTCATACAAACTTCGTTTGGAAGAACTGATCTTGAAATGTCTGTTGCGAGTTCGTAGTCAGGAATACAGACTGTTATTTTCCAGTCATTAGGCCATTCAAGTTTTCTGTATATTACACTGCCGTCGTCTTCTAAAGAAGAGAGGGTGAGGCCTCCAACTATTGCAGGGGTGATATTATCGGGGTGTCCCTCAAGTTCTGTAGCAATAGAGAGTAACACACTTTCGTCGGCAGGATTGCCTAAAAGTTCGTTTGCGGCTATTAAGCCTCCTACAATTACGGATGATGATGACCCTAACCCACGGGCTACGGGTATGGCAGCTTTTATGGTTATTTTCATTTCTGAAGGGACTTGGCCTATATAGCCGTATAAAAGTTCAATTGCTTTATAACAAATATTATTTTTGTCTGTGGGTATGTTTACAATTTCTTCGTCATTTTCACTTATTATGGTTATTTCAACACCCGAGCCGGGTAAAACTGTTTCTTCTAAAGTTATGATGTTGTAAATGGGTATTGCAAGACCTAAGCAATCAAAACCGCATCCGAGGTTTGCTATTGTTGCAGGGACTTTTACACTAACCTTCATTGTTTCCTACCTTGCTTGTACAGGCATTATAAGGCAAACATAATTGTTTTCCTCTTCGGGGGTTTTCCTGTCCTGTTTAAATACTGTTGCTGAAAGACTTGTGGACATTTCCAGTTTAACCCTTCTTGAGTCCATATTTTTAAGCACGTCTAAAATGTATTTGTAGTTGAAAGCTATTACCAGCGGTTCAAAATCGTATTCTATTTCAAGCGTGTCTTCTCCCGAGCCGGCTTCCGGAGTGTCTGTCTGGATATCAACAATTTTATCCGCAAACGAAAACTTAACCATGTTGGTTCTTTCGTTCACCATTACAGAAACTCTTTCAATTGAATTAATAAGCTCTTCTCTGTCTATAGTAACAACTTTTTCGTTTGTTGTGGGGATAAGCTGTTGATATTTCGGATAAGTACCCTCTATTAGGCGTGAGGAAAATTTTACATCTTCAAATAAGAAGAGGATTTTGTTTTTATCAACAACCAGTTTAATGTCTTTGTCTTCCAATAATCCCGCTATCCTTAAAAATTCCTGTAGTGTTTTAGAAGGGATTATAAAAAGAATTTGCTCTCCTTTGGAGTTTATTTCTTTTCTTGTTCTTGTGAGCCTGTTACCGTCGGTTGCAACAACTTCTAAAATATTGTCTGATATATTTATACAAACGCCGCCTAAAACGCTCGCGGCTTCTTGCTGAGCTGCCGCAAAAACAGTTTGTTTTATTGCTTTTGTAAAAGGGTTTTTACTTACTTCAAAAGTTTTTGTTTCATTTTGTTTTCCGTCTTCGTCAAATAATTTCGGGTATTCTGTTGCAGATATCCCCACAAGTTCGAATTTTGATTTCCCGCAAGAGATTTTTGTAATGTTTGTTTCAAAATCTACCGAGAGGTTAACGGGTTTATTTTCAAGCCTGTTTACTATCTCTGCCAGTTTTTTAGAATTAAGTGTTATACCGCCTTGTTTTTTAACTTCTGCTTTTGTTTTAATTTCTATTGCCAACTGTAAGTCTGTTGCACAAAATCTTACCCTGTCTGATGCTACAGATTCTATTAAAATGTTTGCGAGCACAGGTTGTGTTCCTTTTTGAGAGGTTATTTTTTCAACAACCCGTATTCCGTTTAAAAAATCTTCTTTTTCTAAAATAATTTCCATTTTAAGTCCTTAACTCTCGATTTCTTTTACTCTATTATATAATAAATTATTTAATATAAAGATAATAATATATAATAAGGTGTAAAAAACTGTTTAAAAGTGTGTGAACTATTTATAGTTGTTATGTTTTAGCTTTGTAAAAATTTTGTGTATAAATTGTTTAATGTTGTGTAAAACTATTTAAAAATTGTTAAACAAGCTATTTTGTTAATACTTTCCTTTTTAAAAGCTTTAATTATTTCTTCAAGAGTTGCTCCGGTTGTAGTTATATCATCAATAACTAAAATATTTTCATTATTATAATTATCAGAATTAATTTTAAATGAATTTTGCACGTTTTTAAAACGCTGTTCTTGGTTTAAAAAATGTTGAGTTAAAGTTTCCCTGCTTTTTGACAATATTTTATTATTTATTTTACATCCTTTAAGTTTCTTTATTTCTTCACAAATTACCTGCGTATGGTTAAAACCGTATTTATTAAGTCTTGCTTTATGTGCGGGAACAGGTACTAAAACAAAATCATTGTCTTTTAGAAAGTTTTCACAAACAAGTCGCGCAAGAGTTTTCGAAAGATCTTTTTTGTATTGAAACTTTAGTTTCCTTACGACTTTTTTTGAAAAATCATTGTATTTTATCAGGCTGTTTATAATAACTCCGTCAAAAATTTTATGTTCTTTGTTTGTGTAAAACTCGAATTGTTTTGCACAGTTTTCACACATTATTTCACCATCTTTTAAACAGCTTTTTACACAGCCGCAAATACAACATTTTGTGTTAAAAAGACTGCCGAAAAGATTTTTAAAAAATAATTGTACAGGTTTCAAAACTAACTCCCAATAACTCCGGCAAGCGGAGAAGAAGCACTCGCATATTGTTTTACGGGTATCCTGCCTGCTTCAAACGCTTCTCTTCCCGCTATTATTCCGTGTTTAAAAGCACTTGCCATCTTTACAGGGTCGTCAGCTTTTGCTATAGCGGTATTTATCATACAAAAATCTGCACCTGATTCCATTAAAAGAGCCGCATCAGATGGTGTTCCTATGCCGGCATCTATAACAACAGGTACATTTGCCTGCTCAACTATTATTTTAATATTTTCCAGGGTTTTAACACCCTGCCCTGTTCCTATAGGACTGGCTAAAGGCATAACGGTTGCGCAGCCTATTTCTTCAAGTTTTTTAGCGAGCACCGGATCAGCGTTTATGTAAGGCAGAACAACAAACCCCTCATCTATAAGTATTTTTGCACATTCGTAGGTAGCAACAGGGTCGGGCAGCAAATATTTTGCATCAGGAATAACTTCAAGTTTTATCCAGTTATTTATTCCCATTGCTCTGGACAGTCTTGCCACACGAAGCGCCTCTTCAGCTGTTGCACAGCCTGCGGTGTTTGGAAGAATCCAATATTTATCTAAATCAATATTGTCCATTAAGCCGACATGGCCCTGAAAACTTTCGTCAACTCTTCGAATAGCGACAGTAACAATCTCTGCACCGCTTGCCTTGTGGGCTTCTTTCATTGTTTCAAAATCATCAAACTTCCCTGTCCCGACCATCAGACGGGAAGAAAAAGTTTTATCGGCAATTTTTAACCCCTCATTCAATTCTTTTTTTAACATTTATAACCTCGCTTCCAAAGTCCTGTAATACAGCGCAAAAGTTCAAGTTTAACTTTTATCTTGCTTCTTATATTTATACTATAATCATTGTATGATAAATAAGTTTTTCCGTAAAACGGAGTTGAAATTAGGAAACCATACAGAGCTTGAAGTTATGAGACATTTTAAGTTTCTTTCAGATAGAAATTTCTGTATTGAAAGAGGTTTTTATCCTTTAGGCTCCTGTACAATGAAGTATAACCCCAGAGTGAATGAATATGCAGCAAGCCTTGATGGTTTTTGTGTTTTACACCCTTCACAAAAAGATGAGGATTCACAAGGTTCTTTGAAGCTTATATTTGAACTTCAGGAAATGTTAAAAGAGATAACAGGGATGGACGCTGTAACTCTGCAACCCAGCGCAGGTGCACATGGTGAACTTCTCGGTATGATGATAGTTAAAAAATATTTTGAGGACATAAAAGAAGTTCGTAAAAAAGTTATAATCCCCGACAGCGCGCACGGAACCAACCCTGCAAGCGCTAATATGTGCGGTTTTGAATGTATTGAAATAAAATCGAACAAAAACGGAAGGGTTGACCTGCAGGCTCTTGAGGCAGTACTGGACAAGGATGTAGCAGCAATAATGCTTACAAACCCCAATACTCTTGGCTTGTGGGAAAATGATATACTGGAAATTTCAGATTTAATGCATAAAAACGGCTCGCTTCTTTACTATGACGGAGCCAACTATAACGCTATTATGGGACATACAAACCCCAAAGTAATGGGTTTTGATATTGTGCATTTGAATATTCACAAAACTCTTTCAACGCCTCATGGCGGGGGCGGTCCCGGGGCAGGGCCCGTAGGGGTTGTGGAAAAACTTCAAAAATATCTCCCCGTACCCGTTGTTGAGTTTGATGGCAAAACATATAGAAGAAATCACAATTTACCGAAGTCTGTAGGCAAAGTAAGCCAATATTTCGGCAATTTCGGCGTATTAGTAAGAGCCTATACCTACATTTTATCAATGGGTAAAACACTTAAAGACGCAAGTTCAAATGCCGTTTTAAACGCTAACTATCTTAAAGAGTGTATTAAAAAGTTTTACAATCTTCCTTTTGATGAGCCTTGTATGCACGAATTTGTAATTAACTCTCAAATTCAAAAAGAAAAATACGGAGTGACAACTCTACAAATAGCAAAACGTTTAATGGATGAAAACATCCACCCTCCTACAGTTTATTTTCCGCTTATAGTTGCGGAAGCAATGATGATTGAACCCACAGAAACCGAAGACAAGGAAGTTTTAGACAACTTTGTCAAAGTAATGAAAAAAATATCTGATGAAATTATGCAGGGAAATGACTTTACGATTTATCCCACAAAAACACCCGTGAGACGCGTTGATGAAACTTTAGCGGCAAGACAACTGGACTTAAAGAGCAATGAAACTCTCAGAATTTGACTACGAGCTCCCCGAAAAGCTTATTGCACAGTTTCCTTTAAAAAACCGCGTATCTTCAAAAATGCTTGCCCTGAATAAAAAAAGCGGCAGAATTGACCATAAGAAATTTACAGATTTTATTGATTATCTGAACAAGGGCGATGTTCTTGTTTTAAATAATACAAAAGTAATTCCGGCAAGGCTTGTCGGACACCGTGAGACAGGAGCGGAGATTGAAATTTTTTTGTTAAAGCCGCATGGTGATAAGAATATGCCTGTATGGAATGCGCTTTTAAAACGTGCCAAGCGCCTTAGAGATAACGAAATCATTACTGTTTCTGACAAGCTCAAAGTCAAAATCATTGACAAAAAAGAGGGTACAGTCGAACTTTTATGTGATGGTGTTTATAAAAACATTGAAGCGTACGGGAAAATACCTCTTCCTCCTTATATAAACAGAGAAAATATCCGAGAAGACACTGAAACTTATCAAACGGTTTTTGCACAAGAACTCGGTTCTGTGGCAGCCCCTACAGCGGGTCTTCATTTTACAAAAGAATACATAAAAGAAATCGAAAAAAAAGGCGTAAAAGTTGCTTACATCACTTTAGAAGTTGGATTAGGTACATTTTTACCTGTTAAATGTGAAAATATTTTAGAGCACAAAATGCATTCTGAAAAATTTGTTATTTCAAAAGAGACCGCAAACACCATAAACAATTGCACGGGTTTGATTACCGCAGTTGGTACAACCGTTGCAAGAGCGCTCGAAGCAACGTATAAAAAATACGGAAAGGTAGTTGCAACAGAAGAAGAAACAGATATTTTTATCTACCCTCCGTATGAGTTTAAAGTTATAGATAGATTACTTACGAACTTCCATCTTCCAAAATCCACTCTTTTAATGCTTGTAAGTGCATTTTCTACAAAAGAAAATATTTTTAAGGCATACAAAGAAGCCATTGAAAACCAATACCGGTTTTTTAGCTACGGGGATTGTATGCTCTTGTATTAGAGAGAACAAACGGTTAAAAGTTCTTCCTGCCAATTACCGGTTTTTTCAATAAATGTGTTTGCACCTTTGTTTATGCATTTTACTTTGTATTCACCTTTGGTAGAAGCTGTTATAACAACAATTTTTGTTTTCATATTTTTAGTTACAATTATTTTTTTAACTTCGTCTAAAAGCAAAAAACCCTCGCGTTCGGTTGATACAAAAAGGTCGGTTACAATATAATCAAAAATATCTTTTTTAAATAAATCGATGGCGCCATAGATGTCTTTTGAAGTACTCACATCAAAATTATTTTTTTCAAACAATACCTTGAGTTGGTATGTTACAACCCCTACATCGTCCACTATTAATACTTTTTTCTTCTCACCGTCTTTTAAAGCATTTTTTGCTTCCATCGCTGCTTTTGGGTCAACCATTTCTTGCACTTTTAAAAGTGCCTGACGAATATCAGAGTCACTCGGCGTTGTCGGAGTTGACATTTTTGCTATAGAAAAAAGAAGCCCCATATTTTCTTTAGATAAATTTGCCATATTGTTCTACCATATTAGTTATTCTTAACCCGAAATTGTCTTCAATGATTACCACTTCACCCTGCGCTATTACTTTTCCGTTTGCCAAAAGATCGATAGGGTTGTTGGTTGTTGAATCTAACTCTATTACAGAGCCTTTTGTTAAATCCAGTATTTTGCCCAGAGGAAGTTCGGCTGTACCCAAAAGAACACTTAGGTTCAACTCTACATCCATTAAGAGCCCCAATGTTTGAGAATCGCTCTCTTCAAGCCCTTCTTTTTGCGGTTCTTCAGTTTCTACGGGCCTTTCGACCGTCTCAAAAACCGGAGTTTGCGGTTCTATTTCTTCTTTAGATTTTTTACCTTTTCCGCCTGTAGACTTTTCAACTGCAGCATCTTCCGCCTGTTTACTTTTTTTTGTTTCTTTGTCTGCCAAAACACTACTCCTTCACAGGATATCTCTCTGCAATTTTCACACAAACATGATTATTCATGATACCCGGATATGCCAAAAACTTGTTTTTACCGTTTATATCCATTACTAAGGGTTCATCGATACCCCTGTCCAGTTTTATAATATCATCTTTTTTAAGTTCTATGATGTCGTTTATCGAAACTGTTGTTGTACCAAGTGTAACCCCTACATTGAGTTCGGCATTTTCGATTTTTGTTAAAATTTCACTTCTGCCGATTTCGTTTGAAATAACGTTTGTATGTTGGAAAATATATTGCGGTGTAAGCTTTGGCAATACCGTTTCTAAAACCGGATAAGGAAAACAAATGTTTACCAAGCCAAAGTTCTTGGTGCCAAGACGGATTTCAAAAGAAATAAGAGCAACAATTTCACCCGAGGTTGCAATAGGCATAGCATGATATCCACTGTCTAATGCAGTAAACTCTGCCCGCACAGGCAACACGCCGCCCCAGGAGTTTTCAAGATTTTTAATAATTTTTTCAATAATCTTTTTTGTAAGAGCTTCTTCAATTTGCGTCAATTCTCTTATGTAGTCGGTATTTGTCCCGTCACCTCCCAACATTCTGTCCAGCATAACAGCCAAAATCTCAGAACTTAAACCGAGTGAAATTTCTCCCGATAAAGGACTGAGCTTAAAAATACCGTTTTGTATATGCACCGGCATTGAACAGATAAATTCATCATAAGTAAGTTGGTCAACAGATATAATATCCATTTCAACTTCCATGCGCAAATAAGCGCCCAAAGAAGGAGAAATCTGCTTTACAAAATTTCTGTGGATGTCTTGAAGTCCGCGAAGATGTTCTTTAGAAAATTTGTCCGGACGTCTGAAATTGTAAAGCTTGTAGCCGCGGCGAAATTCCTCCGAAATATCGGAATCATCAAGTTCATCGTCAAATTCGGAAAGCTCTTCTTCAGCTACGGCAGTGGCAGTCCCTGCTTGCTCTAAGTTTTCTTCTTCGTTTTCCGGCAATTTATTACTCCTAAGAATTTACACTGGTGTGGCACATTAACTTGGGCTTTGCCCGTTGAAATTTGTTCACTCAGGAATGAAATGAAGTTTTCAATTCCATTCGCTCGCACATTATAACAATATTCTACAATCATTTGAGGCGTTTGTCCATCATATATGCAAACGATAAACCCCTAACAAACCTTCAAATCAAGTCTTTTCGTGTTGTAATTTTAATATTTAAAACCTCTCCCTCAACAATATATACATCCTTTCCCAAATGTTCAAGCATAGAAGCGTCATCAGTAAAATCTAAATTTTCAAGTTTCTTATGAGCATCAAGTATTTCTTTATACACAAATGCCTGCGGAGTTTGAGCGTGATAAACATACTCTCTTTTTGGAGTTTCAACTATTCTTTTATGCATATCGCATACTTTTATTGTATCAACAGCAGATATGCCAACCACAATTGCCTTTTTGAGTTTAACCTGCCTTATGCTTTTTAAAATTAATTCTTCTGAAATGTAAGCCCTTGCACCGTCGTGTATCAGGACATATTCACAGCTGCCGCACTCTTTCAGGGCATTGAATACAGACTTTTGTCTTGTTGCGCCCGGTGCTGCGAATTTTATTCTGCTGTCTTTAAAGCACTCCAAAATGTGGTTTTTTACTTCATCAGATGCCGGGATAATAATTTCTTCCACGTGCTGCAAAAACTTTTCCACAGTTGTTTGTATAACTGTTTTATCACCCAGTTTTTCTAAAAGTTTATTTGAACCAAAACGCTCAGAAGTTCCGCCCGCTGTTATTACGGCTTTAACTCCAGTGCTTGAAGCTTCCGTTTCCTGTGTTGTCATCTATAATTTCCTTTCCGTCAACCCAAACGCCGCCGCCTGCGCTTACCGTGCCTATTTGCACCAACCCCCGGATTTTTTCAAAATCTTCCTTATCAAGCATTGTAACAAGAGAATAATCTTCTCCTCCAAAAAGCACCAAATTTTCTTCTTCTGTTGATTTTGGAATTTTATCATATTCAATATTTATTCTGACGCCGCTTAAATTGCCCATTTGAGAAAGCGCATCATAAAGTCCGTCGGAGCTGTCCATCATAGCATAGGGTTTTACGGCAGTTTTTGCGATTGTATTTGAAATTTCGGGATAGAGTTTGGGTTCAATATGCGCTTTAATATATTTAGCTTCAAACTCTCCGTTTTCAAGCATTTCAAAGCCTTTGGCACTTGAGCCGAATTCTCCGCAAACAGCTACAACATAACCGTTTTTGGCATTTTTTCTTGAAGAAATATTTCTGTTTTTAGTATCTCCGAGTGCGCAGATAGAGATAACTATTTTTTCACCTGCGCAAATATCTCCGCCTATAACAGTTACACTGAAATCATTTGAAACCTCATTAACACCCTCATAAAATTCTTTTACAAAGTTTTCAGATAAATTCCCGCACAGAGAAACAGTTATGTATTTTGGCTTTGCTCCGCTTGCAAGAATATCGCTGATGTTTACCAAAACAGCCTTTTTACCTAACTGTTTCGGGGTTATTGTGCTCATTTTAAAGTGAACATTCTCAAAAAGCGTGTCTTGACTAATACACAAGTTATAGTCTTTTAAATATGCACAATCATCTCCCAAAAATGAACTATTTGAGAGTGTTTCGGAAATTATTTTTAAAAAAAGCTTTTCTTTATTTACTTCTTTGGTCATTTCTTTTTGGAGTCTTTAATATGTTCAATAAGAGCACAAAGACCTAACTTATAACTGTTTATACCAAACCCTGCTATTTGGCCTATGCACTTGGCTGCCGAAAAAGAGTGTTTTCTGTATTCCTCACGGGCGTGGATGTTTGAAAGGTGTACCTCAACAGTCGGAATATTAACCCCAGCTATGGCATCAGCTATTGCAAGGCTTGTATGTGTATATGCGGCAGGATTTATTAAGATGCCGTCTACCTGGTTCCTTCCTGCACGCTGGATTGCATCAACTATTTCACCTTCGTGGTTTGACTGATAAAACTCTAAATCAACGTTTGAAACGCAGTTTTGAAGTTCCAGAATAATTTGTGCAAGAGTTAAAGTGCCGTAGATATTAACTTCGCGTGTACCCAGAATATTCAAATTAGGACCGTTAATTACCAGTATTCTCATAAGCTTAATTATACCTTATTTTTACACTCAACATAACATCGGGCGAAAACTGAACTATTTCTTGAAATTCGAGCTTAACACAATCATTAATATCTTCAATTTCAAACCCTTCCACAAAACTTTTGCCGCCGCCCAAAATTTTAGGAGCGATGAACTGATAAAGCCAGTCGACTTCCTTGGCCCTTATAAGGGCCGAATTTAAACCCGAACCAGCTTCAACCAATACAGAAGTTATCCCGTCCTTATAAAGCTCCTTAAAAAGCTCATCAGGGCTCTTAAAATCAACAATGTGAATTACTTTTACACCGTCATCATTAAAAACTTTTGAATTTTTCGGGACTTTGTTTTCTCTGTCAATAATTATTCTTATGGGACTTTTATTACCGTTTCGAACGGTTAATGAAGGATTATCAGCGAGTACCGTGCCCGAACCCGTTAGAATAGCGTCAAATTCGGAGCGAAGCTTTTGCACTTCTTCTCTGGCGCTTTCAGACGTTATCCATTTAGAAGAACCGGTTGAAGTTGCTATTTTACCGTCTAAAGTAGTTGCTGTTTTTATGGCTACAAAAGGTTTTTGAGTTTTCATGTTTTTAAAAAATACTTTATTGAGTGCTTCACACTCATTTTCCAAAACTTCGGATATTACCTCAATACCTGCTTCTCGAAGTTTTTTTATACCGCTGCCGCATACTTCGGGGTTAGGGTCTTTTGCCCCAATAACTACTTTTTTAATACCTTTTTCTATTATTAAATCAGTACAGGGAGGTGTTTTTCCGAAATGAGAACACGGTTCAAGATTTACATAGAGCGTTAAACCCTCGGCACTAACATTTTTTAGGCAATTTACTTCGGCGTGGGCTTCGCCGTATTTTTCGTGATAGCCGCAAGATACTTCTTCACCTTGAGTGTTAACCAAAACAGCCCCTACCATAGGATTAGGGGAGACATCACCTTTTCCTTTTTTAGCCAGTTCAATGCATTTTCTTATCCAAAAATCATCGTTTTTTTCTGCCATCACATTGAGCCCATATTTTCTACTATTTTAATAACCGCGGGATAGAGGATGGCTATAAACAGTGCAGGCAGTAAGAAAAGTACCATTGGAATGGTCATTTTTGTACTTGAACTTTGTACAAGTTCTTCAATGCGCTGTTTTTTGCGGCTTCTTAATGTGTCACAATATACGCCTAAGGACTGTGCGACACCTGTACCCATTTTTTCGGACTGGATTAAAAGGGCTACAAAAGATTGCAGGTCTTTCGACTGTATACGGTTACTCAGGTTTTTAAATGCTTCCCGCCTTGGAACACCCGAAGCCACATCTTTTGAAAGTCTTAAGAACTCCCTACTGATAGTGGGTGAAAAAAGCTCAAACTCCCTTCCTACACGTTCAATGGCACTGTCCAGACCCAAACCGGCTTCTATACAAACAGCAAGGAGGTCAATGGCGTCAGGAAAGTTTTTTTCAAAATCTTTTTGTTTTTTTTTGATTATTTTTGTCAATCTGAACTCAGGAAATTTATAAGCTATAAAAATAAGTAAAATAGTGAAGATAATAGTTAAATTCTCGTGGTTAAATACCAAAACAGCAGCAGCAACTACTGATGCAACCAAAAGAAGCAAGAGACGCCTGTTTTCAAAATCCAAAATGTCATCTTCGCCGCTTGGCAGACCTACGCGTTGTAAAAGCATTTTGATATCCTGACGGACTTTGACGTTTTTAATGTTTTCAAGTGAAATCGGACGGACTAAGTCCAAAAAAGAACGAAGAAGTTTTTTATACCAAAGCTGCTGTTTTTTCCCGGTTTTTCTAATTCTTTGCAGCAAGAAACTTTCGCGTTTACCTGTCAAAAAGTAAATCATATAAGCAAAATATATTCCAAGTATTAAAGGTATTAGTTTTGCTGTCACAATTTTCCTTTATATTTCAATAGTGCTGGTTCTTTTCATTACGTATATACCTATTAAAAGAAGACATACGGAAAGCGCCAGAGCATAATTGCCGTTTTCTGTGTAAAGTAACGGCTCCATATAATCGGGACTTACTATAAAGAGTATTCCTGTTATAGCAGGCGGTACAATACTTAACATTGCTCCGGAAAGCCTTGCCTGAGCTGTTTGTGCTCTAAGCTGGCCCAACATTTTAAAGCGTTCGCGAATAGTCTGCGAGAGACCGTCCAATATTCTTGCCAGATTACCCCCGACTTCACGCTGCAAAAGGACGGCTGTTGTAAAAAATCTTAAGTCCACACTGGACGGCATAATTTTTGTCAGAGAAATAATTGCATCTTTAGTGTCCATACCAAAGGCAATTTCATCTACGGTATTTTTAAAAACCCCTGAAACCGGTTGGGGCATTTCATTTACTATGACTTCAAAACCACTGTAAAGTGAGTGTCCTGCACGGAGCGAGCTGGCCAAAAGGTCAAGAGCATCGGGAAACTGTTGGTTAAATGTGCTTGCGCGTCTGTCTATTTGTAATTTCAAAAATGCAAACGGTATAAAAAATCCTACTAAACCTATAAGAGCTAATTTAGGAGAAGTCAAAAGCAAAATTAATATAAGCGGAAGAGTGCATAAAAAACAAAGCAAAATAAAGGAATCCACTTTAAAATTAGCACCTGCAAGAAAAAGCATGTTTTTAACATAATCTGTTATTTTGAAGTTTCTTAAATGTTTTGCCAGAACTTTAAATTTAAAATCGTTTGAAAATTGTGCAAGTTCGCCCGGGTCAACAGAAGCAGGGGAAGAAGTTTGTGCCGTCTTTCTTCTAATTTCATCTAAACGTCTTTGTACAACAAGCTCTTGCGGTGCTCTGACATTGTAAACATTGACAATTAGAATAAAAGTCAAAAAACCCAAGAGTGCTGAAAATAGCAACAAATTCATTTTCTAAGCCTTCTTAAAAGATCTAAACTATCTCCCGTTCCCGAACTTTGTATTTTTGGCTTCAGTCTTTCGTCTCCGGGATTATTACTTTGGGCCACCTGCTGCGGCGGTATATTAGCGGCTTCAGGCTGAAGACCGATTCTGTCCGGTGACGGCCTTACCGAAGCCTGTGAAAGATTGTTTGAATTTTTACCTAAGTATGTATGTTTGTGGTTTTTATCAAAGATACGCGCATCAACCTCAAAGCCCTTATGCTTTAATTTATCAAGGAATTTAGGCCTCAAACCTGTTGAAACGTGAGAGCCTATTATTGTATCGCCTATCATTCCTGTTTGCTCCCAGGAAAAAATATCCTGCATAGAAATAACATCGCCTTCCATGCCGACAATTTCTGAAACTTTGGTAACTTTTCTTGAGCCGTCAGAAAGTCGTGAAGCCTGAACGATAATGTCTACAGAAGAAGCAATTTGGTTTTTAATATTGCGTTCGGGTAAGTCAATACCCGAGTACATAACCATAGTTTCAAGACGAGATAGTGCGTCACGCGGTGAGTTTGCGTGAAGGGTTGTAAGAGAACCGTCATGACCTGTGTTCATAGCTTGAAGCATATCAAGAGCTTCCGAGCCGCGGCATTCGCCGACTATAATTCTGTCCGGCCTCATCCTTAGTGAGTTTACAAGAAGGTCTCTGGCTGTGATTTGTCCTTCGCCCTCAATGTTTGCAGGACGAGTTTCAAGACGGACAATGTGTTCTTTTTGAAGAGAAAGTTCGGCCGAGTCTTCTATGGTGATAATCCTTTCGCCGTTGGGGATTTTTGCTGACAGTGAGTTTAAAAGAGTTGTCTTACCTGCGCCTGTACCGCCTGAGATTACTATGTTTAAACGTGTGGCAACGGCTGCTTCAAGTACCGCGGCCATTTCTTTTGTTATAGAGCCCCAGTTTAAAAGGCTTTGCATAGTTCCCGCATCGGCTTTGAAGCGGCGGATGGATAAAGACGGGCCGTCAATTGCAAGCGGAGGTATAATAGCGTTAACCCTTGAGCCGTCAGGAAGACGAGCATCAACCATGGGTGATTTTTCATCTATTCTTCTGCCGACTTTAGACACTATACGCTCAATAATATTTTTGAGGTGATTATTATCTTTAAAAGTAATCGTTGTTTTATAAAGTCTGCCGTTTTTTTCAACGTAGACACATTTAGCCCCGTTAACTAAAATGTCGCTCACAGCCGGATCTTCTAAAAGCGGGTCAAGCGGTCCGAAACCTTTTGCTTCCTGAATAATTTCTCTTATAAGCCTGTCTTTTTCAATTTTGTTTAACGGGATAGAGCGAAAAGTTGTGGAAATTTGCATTTCAATAAACTGAGCAATCATTTCTTTTTGCTGCTCATCACCATACCCTGACCAGCTGGGGGTAGAATTTACTTTTTCAATCAAAAGCATATGGAGTTTTTCTTTGAGCTCTGTAAACTCTTCACTCATTGGTACGGCACTTATAAAACTGGCTCCTGCTTCTCCCTGGCTTGTCCCCTTAACTTGAGCCGATGTATTTAATCTATCCTTAAGTGACAACTAGTTTCTCTCCTTTTTTTTGAAAATGTTCAATAAATTAAATGACTCATCACGTTTTGTAGGCTTTGACCCTATTTCATATGTGAAATTATCAGACAAAAGAGCCGCAAGTTCTCTGTATGCTTTGCCAATGTTTGAAGAAGGATTTATTTCACAAACGGGCAAACCTTTGTTTATTGAATTTATGGTTGTAAAATAATTGTTTGGTATTTTAAAATAAACCGGATGTTGAAGTACTTCTTCCACGTCCTCAGGCCTTATTTCATCGTTTTCCATAAACCTGTTAACAATGATTTTAATTTTATCTTTCGGATACCCCAAACGTTTGAACAAATCGAAACACCTTTGACAATTGCGTACAGACGGCAGGTTTAAAATGGTGATGAGCAGTACGAGGTCTGAATTGTCTAGCGCTGTAATAGTTTTGCCGTCAAAACTGCTTGTAGTGTCTATAATGACATAAGAAAAAACGTTACGAAGTACGTTTATAAGCGTTGTAATGTTTTCCGAAGTTATGACTTCGGCCTGTTCTAAGTCAGGAGGGTCTGCCAAAACATACAGGTTTGTATCATGGTATTTTTCTAAAGATGAAAGAAGAAAAGTTTCATCTATTCTTTCAAGGTTGTTTATAACATAACTTGTGTCAAATGCAGGATTAACATCTAAAAACGTTGTAACATCGCCTATTTGCATATTAAGGTCGACAAGAGCCACTTTTTCTTTTGTCATATGTGCTATTTCTACGGCCAAGTTTGTTGCAACAGAAGTTTTTCCTATACCGCCTTTGTTTGAAAAAGTTGTTATAACCTTACATTTGGTTGTATCGTTAATATTTCCCAAAATTAAATCTTTTAATTTTTCAACCGAAGCTATAAAGTTTTTTTCTATCAAAGGTTTTAAAAGAAACTCTCTTGCACCTGCGCGAAGAGCTTTTACAACGATTTCAGAATCCATATCATAAGACAGAACTATAATTTTACAGTTTTTTATATTGTTAGAAATTTTGTTTACTATGTCTAAAGCCATTTCGGTTTTTTGAGAAATATCAACAATGATAAGATTAGGCCTGTTTTCACTTATAAAACTGTATGCGGTAAGAACGTCGTCGAACTCTCCGATGACGCTGATATCGGAAACACTTCCAAGATAGTTTGATATTAAACCTCTTGAAACTTCTTCATTATCTATAATTACCGTATTTATTTTTATCATTTTCTATCCTATAAGTTTTGCGGAGCTGATTTGTTATCTACAATGTGCGGCGTAATAAAAATCATTAATTCCCCGTCATTTTTGGTGTCTTCAGTGCTTCTAAAGAGGAATCCCAGAATAGGGATGTCTCCCAAAATCGGCACCTGGTTTTTGTTCCTTGAACTGTTTGTATTAAGTAATCCTGCTATAACTAAAGTTTCTCCGCTTTGAAGTTCTACGGTAGTGTCTACTTTTCTTGTTTTAAACCCGTAAACCGCAATTTGGTCATTGGTTGTTACAGCGCCTACAGAGCGGTCTATTTCGCTTACTTCAGGCGAGAGCTGCAGTCTTATTCTGTCTGATTTTTCCATAATTGTGGGTGTGAAGTTTAAAAGAACGCCTGTCTTTTTAAAGTCGTATGAAACTTGACCGTATTGTCCTATAGAAGACGGGACGGGAACTTCGTTGCCGACATTAAAACTTGCTTCTTTACCATCTACAGCAAGAAGTTTAGGTTCGGCCAAGACTTTTGCTTCGCCTTTTTTCTCCGCGGCAGTCAACTGCCAGGTTAATTCTCCGCCGTCACCTGCGAATAAGTATTTTAAACCGCTGTTTGATATCAGTTGGCCAAAGCTGTTTGAAAGAATGTCACCGCTAATTGCTCTTGCGTTATCTCCCACACCAAAACTCGAAGAAAGATTTCTGGAGAAGTTTTTAGAAGCTTCAACTACCTTAACCTCTAGAAGTACTTGCTTGGTAGGGCTTTCACTTAAGTCTACAAGATTAATGCTGTATGCTTTTGCTAAATCTTTTATTTTTTCTTTTACGGCAGTTGACGAAACTTGTCCTGATAGAACCGCACCTGTGTCATTGAACAGAATAGAAACGTCTTCATGCGGCGCAATATAGCTGACTGCCTGAATGAACGAATCGGCATCCTGCTGGACAACAAGATTGTAGAAAATAGGAATATTTGACGTTCCCCAGAAAATCAAACTGGTTGAACCCGGTTTTTTACCGTTTACAAGAAGCTGCTTTGGAGAGAGTACAACAACATCCGCTATTTCATGATTTGTTATTGAAACTCTTTTTATACTTTGGTCAAATCTTAATATCTGAGACTTTCCGACGACCGAATACAGTTTTTGATTTCTGTCTTCACCTGCGTTTTTAACGGTCATTGAAGAAACTTCCTGCCCGGGAAGCATATCCGAGCTTATGCCAAAGTCAACGTTGTCGGAGCGCAGGTCGCGATAAGCAGACTGGGCATAGACACTGCAGCCTGAAACGGCAATCATTGTTAATATTAATGCTATGACAAGTTTAAGTTTCAACTATCTCTACTCTCCTAAAATTCGCATTCGGTTTTATCTGTCCCCCGAATGACTTCCACTGTTTCGTATGCTTTCGGAGCCTCATTTATTACAAATTCTTCTATGTTGTAGTTTGTAACACTGGAAGGCGGAGCTATGTCAGCCAATGCACCCCTGTGAAATTTTTCCAGTTCGCTTAATTGCGGTGTATAGCTGAATTTATATACCCTGTCATCATTTTGGTTTTTAAGAACCATCATAAATTTTTCTTTATTTTCCGCAATAACTTTTACAAGGTCACTAACATTATTATCTTTTATTTCCAAAACGACAACTTTGCCTGCTTTAGAATCACGTTTAATATCCAGAACCAGAACATTCTCAATTACTATACTTCCGCCTGTAGAGTATATATCCACGAAAGTCATGGGTTTTATGGGCGGAACGTATGATTTATTTTCCGTAGCAATTGAAACCGCTCTGTAACCCTTTTTTGGCTCTACTCCCGTAGGCATATCGTCTTCAGAAAAGTATTCTCTTGTAAGCGGTTGGTCTTCTTTAATGTCTTTGATAATAACAAGACCTATAACTTCTCTGGGGTCTGAAAACCCGCCTTCAATCTTTACCGGTATTTCTTTTAGTTTAATATTGTTTTCAGCTATTACTGTTCCCTGTTTTACCTCGTTGTTAGTAAAGATGTATTTGTTCATTGTTACTTCTGCTTGGGGTGCCGCAGGCTTTGCTTGTTTAAGTTCGTTAATTTGCTCTTGCTGCCTCGAGAGGACCTGAAAAGAAAGCGCAAAAATTATCACCCCGACGATTATCGATATTATAAACTGGTTTTTGTTTTTTTTGATGTTCATACTAATTCAGACACTATTCTCCCCATCTTGCGATTTTACAATATTTTTTAAAAAAAGACATAACATTAAGTTTTTTATACTAAAAAATCAACTGTTTAGTGTAGAAAAAGATTTAAAAACTTCTATGTAAACTGACACTCGTATAGATATGAGCATCACGAAGAGATTGAGCTGGTAAGCATGCTTACCAGCTTTTTTAAATGCAAAATTTATGGAAGCATTGATTTTTCATATTCACATCAAAGGTATTAAAATATATTAAGAAATTGCAACATAAGGCGTGATATATAGCAGTAGTGCTATAATTCCCATGTCAAATGAGGAATGTAAATGCGACAAAGTTTAGAAAATTTAATAAAAAATACTCTTATTTTTAAATATAATCTTCCAAGCGCTACGAAAAATATTGAGAAAATATGTATTTCCACGGAGAGAGATTATTGCTATTATGCAAATGATTTAAGTTCGCTATCGGAAATCATTTATAATTCCATTTTAGATTATTCTTATGATGAATCACGATTGTTCAACGCTATATCGTACCAAAATTTGCACGCTGCAGCTTTAAAAATAAAACTAAAATATAACGAAGAAGCAAGTGATAAAACCAAATTAAAATATGGATTCTTTGGGGAGGTCTTATTATACAGCGTTTTGAAAGTATTGCATAAAGCAGATAGTTTTATTTCAAGAGGATATTTCTATAGTCCACTTGAAAATTCTGAAACAAAAGGTTACGACTGCTATCACTTAATTGAAAACTCGGATAATACGGTAGAGTTTTGGTTTGGAGAGGCAAAGTTTCATATCAACCATAAACAAGCAATGAATAAAATTATGGAAAACATTGAAAAAGCTTTGTCGGATGATTATTTACAAAACAATTTATTAGCAATGGTAAATCATATAGATAAAATTGATGTGACTGGGAAAAAGATTAAAGGCATTTTGAAAAAATGGAGTGAAAATCCTGAAGTTAGCTTAATCCAAGAAATTCAAGATGAAAATATCAACACTTTAGTTTATCCGATATTTCTTATTTGCAAAGAAGATGCAAATGGCTATGATGAAACAATAAAAAATATTGTAGAGCATATTTCAACAAATCATTCAAGTATAAACACAACGCTAAGCATAAACCATAAAATATTTTTTATTCTTATGCCCATTAATGATGTTAAAAAAGTGAAAGAAGATGTTATAAAATGGATAGAAGAAAAGAAGCAAGTAATGTCATAAAAGCAATGAATTGCTATAGAAACACCGAGGAGGATTACGAGCTTATCAAAATCGTTTGCAAGTATTTTGATGCAATAAAAAATGAAACATTGACACAAGCTGATTTAAAGTTTCTAAAGTATATTTCAAATGTTGTTGGTATTCCGCACTATTATGATGTTTTAAAAGATAAATTTGAGCAAAATATTGATATTGATGAATTTGATTTGAATACTCTATCCGCCTGTATGTCTGAAAGCACTTTGCATTTGACTGAAACTTACAAATTGCATAAGTTTCAAAAAGAAATTTTAGATAAATTCAAAAAGGATACTGCAAATAGATATTTTTTATCAGCAAGTACATCCTTCGGAAAAACACACCTTATTTATGACATCATTGATAAAATGGACTATAAAAATATAGTTTTAATATTCCCTACGATAGCACTTTTATCAGAAAATTTAGAAAAATTATTAACAAACCCAAGCTACTCTCATTTAAAGGAAAAATTTTCGATACATACATTGAGCGATGTCTTGGATGATGACTTGGGGGATAACAATATCTTCATATATACTCCAGAGCGATTTTTATCTTATACAGACAAAAATAATGATTTATCTGGCTTTGATTTTATATTTATTGACGAAATTTACAAATTGGATAATGAATACATCATCGACAATGCCGCAAAAGAAAATGAACGAGATGTAGCTTATCGCTTAGCTATTTTTCAAGCATTAAACAAGGCAAAAGATTTGTTACTAGCGGGCCCCTATATTGAAGTTCTATCCAAAGATAATCCGAACTACAATGAATCTTTTGATTTATTTTTAACTAAAAATCAGATATTAAAAATTGATTATAATAAATATGAGATTGTTGGTAAGTTATACAAAGGTTTTGATAGTAACGAGATTAATACATCTAAGAAGAAAAACGACAAATTTATAGCTATAGTGAAAGATATACTTGATAGCGATGAAAATACTATTGTTTTTTGCAGTGGTGCTGCAAGAGCAGAAACGCTCGCTAATAAAATTATGGAATCTAAAATATTAGATAATCATAATATTAGCAAATACAATAACTTTTTAATACACTTGCAAGCCAATTTTAATAACGATTGGATTGTCTATAAAGCCCTGACAAAAGGCATCGGAATACACCATGGTTTAGTTCCAAAGTTTATACAAAAAGAAATAATAAATTTGTTTAATACCGGAAAGTTAAAAATTTTATTATCTACAACAACAATAACAGAAGGTGTAAATACAACTGCAAAAAACCTAGTGGTTATGAATCACAAAAAAGGCACAAAAACATTAAAACCTTTTGATGCTAAAAATATCGCCGGGCGCGCTGGAAGATTTTTAAACCATTACATGGGACGGGTTATCGTTATAGATGAAGAGTTTGAAAAAATTATTGCAGAAAAAGATGCCGGAATTAAACATAAAAATTATGACAAAGATGCACCAAAAGATGATGTTGATTTGTTTTTTACACAGGATGAATATTTGTCTAATGATAATTTGATTCAAAAGCAAGAAATTAAAAAACAGCAACAGGACAAAAATTTACCGGAAGTTTTATTTGAACAATTTAAAGCGGTAAGCCGAAAAGATAAAATGGTGGTTTATGATGAAATAAAAAAACTAACACAAGTTGACCACAAAAAAATAAACGCGCTTATTTCGGCAATTAATCAACCCAAAATGTCGATAAATTGGGATGGGCTTCAAGTTGTTATTGATACTGTATTTCCAACTGTTAAATCCAACAATATTGAGTTTTATAATCTATTAAAATTTAAAAATAAATTTGGCAAAAATACAAATGAGCATTCTAACTTCATTTGCTTGTTGCACTTTTATTTGAAAGGTGGATTTATTGGGGCAGTTGATAATAAACTAGAGAACGGAGAGAAGATTGATTCTGCTATGAGAAAAACGGCAAATTTTGTGTATAATTTGCTTAAATATCACGCTGTTAAATATTTAGGGGTGTTTAATTTGATGTATAAATACATTAAAGCTGGCGAGGATGTTAACAATGTGGAAAATGTTTCTGGAATTGACAAACTTTTGTCAAAACTTGAATATAATGCATTATCTCCAATTGGCCGAAAGGTCAGCGATTACGGTGTTCCTAACAAGGTACTGGCTTATTATGAAGGATATGACAAAGAAACTAAAAAATTTTCCACACAAGCAAATTTTGACAACTATGAAAAATTTATATTTGAAAAAGTTAAGAGTGTGATTTAAATATTTTCTATTATTTCCATATCTTGCAGATTCTCATATTTGCCATCAAGCATTGCAATTAGGCATCTGCCAAGGTGATAAGACAAATTTACAGGAGCCGCGTTGCCTATTTGTTTGTATTGAGAACAAAGCGAACCTTTAAACTCCCAGTCATCAGGAAAAGTCTGTATTCTTGCGTATTCTCGCATTGTTAAGGGGCGGGTTTCGCTTGGATGGCAACGCTCGGTTTGTTTTTGTGCAGGCGCACAAGTCAATGTCAAACTGGGTTCATCCCAAGAAAGCCTACGAGCCATGCCTGTTCTTCCGCCCGTATGATAGAAGCTTGCACCCATAAACTTCTTCTGAACATCTATGGGTAAATCCCTCCAGTAGCCACCTTCCGGTATTAATTTCAGTACATCATATTTCATTGGAGAATATTTTTGCCCATCAGATTTGGGGCAATTTTTAAGCGCTTCTCGCAAGGAAACAGTATAATCTTTTTCTTTTGGGAAAATAAACGGTAAATCCAAATCGTTTCTAATCGCCATAATAATCAAGCGTTCACGTTTTTGAGGAACATCTAAATACTGTGCTCTCAAAACTTTATGATGAACCCGATAACCAAGCTCCTTAAGTACGGTAACCATCGTTTTTAAAGTCTTGCCGTTATCATGCATTAAAAGCCCGCGGACATTTTCACCCACAGCAATTTTTGGCAGAGTTTCCTTTATGCAGCGTGCAAACTCAAAAAACAATGTCCCTCGTATATCTTCAAAACCTAAACTTTTTCCGGCGTAGCTGAATGCCTGACAAGGAAAACCTGCTTGCACGATGTCAACTTTACCCTTATATTGTTTGAAATTAAGGTTTTTCACGTCATCACAAATGATATTTGTATCCTCGGGCAAATTATTTTTAAGAGTTTCGGCAGCATTTTTATCAATTTCATTGAGCAAAATATGGTTTAACCCAGCATTTTCAAAACCAAGAGCCATGCCACCAGCGCCAGCAAATAATTCAATTACTTTATAAGGACTTTTTTTATCTGTTTTTAAAACCACAAATCCATTGCCCTCATCGCAGGAATTTAATTTATTGTGTAGTCTTTTAACCTCTTCTATATCAAAAAGTCTGTAATTCTTATCCGAGCGAACAGATTTTATAAGCCCTTTTTTATCCCATCGCCTGATTGTATCAATAGAAACATCCAACTCTTTACTAACTTCATTTACCGTTAAAATTGTCGCACTCGCCATAAAATCTCCTTCTTCAGTGATTTTAGCATAACCCTTGCATAATGCAAAGGTTATTACAAAAGTTAAAGTATGGGGAAAAACAGGACTTAATTAAGCTTATCCCTTATTTCTTTGGCTAATAAATCTACAGTGTCCTGTATTATTTCAGTGCTATCCATTTCCAGTGCCACATCAACAAATGAATCTATCAAGTTTGCATAAAAATTTTCATCTCCGGTAAGTTTGTGCCAAAATTCTTGACCAACTATAACAGGATATTCTTTGTCGATTTCTTTATAATGACCCGATAACTCTGCTTTGTTTCCGTAAAATACTCCCACGATACAATCTATGTTTGGGTTAAAATCGGGTAATCTGTTTGTTCTTGCCAAGTTTTTAATGTCTTTAAAATGGTTTTTAATGGTAGTAACATCGTCTTTGTTGATTGTATTAGGCCCCGATTTTATTTGACAGTATTTTTTACGTCCATCAATGGCATCGACAAACTCAATGTCTATACCAGAAACAACAGAAGCATAGCCAGACAATGTCTCATTGCAAAAATTTTGCATGTGCGTTCCAAAACTTGTATTTATAGAAGTTCCTAAAATGCGGGGGTAGATTAATGCTTTTGCGATATTTTCAGGGCTGGCATTGCCAAATACAAATGAGGCAAGATATTTATCTAAAAATGGATTAACGTTAAACTTTTTAAGCTTCTTCAATTTTACTGTATTTTTTATATGATTTTCAACAATATTATTCTTAAAGAATACCTTTGCTTTTTCTAATATAGCTTGCTTTTCTTCCGAATTCATTATTGAACCTCCATTCCGCATGCTAATTATTGTATCACAAATTAATCCTAGGGGGATTGTATTTTTCGACTTTTCTGTTCACAAAAAAATATACTGATTATGTCCAAATGTTTCATTTTCATTGGCATTTAGTCTTTTTGTGAAGCTTTCGATGTAATGTTCCTTGTGTGTAAAAATACAAGGAGAAGTATTATGAATACTGAGCTTAAGACATTTGAATTTGAGCAGGATTTTGAAGGTATTGATGAACTTTACCACTTTTTGATTAAAAACATCGATTTTATTGAAAATAAAATTGGTATTAGAATTGGTGAAGAAGGGCTATCAGAAAGACCTTTTTGTGTTACGGGCAAGGAAAATATTACAGAAAGGCAGATTTTGTTTTATGCTTCTGAAAATACGTTACCTGAAAATATAGGTGAAATGATTTTATTAGCGGATGCTTTCAGGGCGGATGTGGTGGTTTTTATTATTGAAAAAATCAATCCTACGATTCTTAGTCCTATGAAGTGGCTTTCGAGTGCATTAAACGGAGATACGGAGCTAATTTTAGCTGAGGCTAAATATATGAATGGTGCTTAAATTAACAAATATCGGAACATTCGATTCTAACTAATTTGTAGCAATTATTTATCAGCATCCATTTGCTTCGGTAGTTATATTTTCCAGCTATAGCACCGAGCAAATTTTCATTCAAGGAAACTTCAGCATTTACCAAGATTTCAGAAGTACTTATAAGTTGCATTCTGAAATTCCTCACGTGTATTTCTTTTATTTGCTCTATTATATTTAAATAATCTCCAATCTCACTTTTAGAAATAGATTTAGCATTAATTTGGAGAATGAATGAATCTGCAAGTAATAGCCCGATATTGTCAATCTCGCTATTCTCAACTGCATCGCCGAAAGTACGCTCACCATTAAATATAAGACTTGCTATTTGGCTTTCAATTTCCCTGTGTGCAAGATAACTAAGACCCTCTTTTATGGTCGTAAAGCAGAGATCTGCTAGAAAATTTTGCACCTTTTCCCCTTGAGATAAATTGGGGTTTGTTGCATTATCTATCAATTTAACGACAGAAACCGCTCTGTCTGCCCACTGCGCCACAGTTAATATATCTTTTTGATTTTTATAAACAGTATGATTTTGCATGTTCTTATTATAACACGCTTTTCGCATGCCAAAAGCAAGTATTGCAAATGTTAAAAAATGGAAGAGTAAACTTATTTGTAATAAAATAGCCTTAACAAAGGAGTTCTGTATGCCACCAATTTCGGAAATTAAAACTATTGAGCACATAATTTTCTATCAATACGCAAAAATTATTGCAAAAAGCAGCTTCGGTCATCTTGATGGGAAAGAAGCCAAAAGTAAAAGTTTTGGGTTTATTAGAAATACTGTAAGAAAATTAATCAGCGGCGAGAAAAAATGGTCAGATATTTCAAGAGAAGATTGGCAATTTGTTGAGGCAGAAAAAGTTTGTTTTTATTGCGGTTCAAATCAAAATTTGGAACGTGAACACATTGTGCCAAAATCGATAAACATCAAGTCCGAGTGTAAGACATGTGAGCGAATTTTGGGCATTCACAACCAAATTTGGGCGTGTAAATCTTGCAACGGCGCAGGCGGGAAAGGCACAAAAGGGCTTTATACATTCTACAAAGACATGCACCCCGAAGAACGAAAATTCCACGACATCATCGATCCGCTTGTTGAAAAGAAATATTTAAAAACAATTTACCACTGCCACGAATGTAACGGTACGCTTCACTGTGAAGACCTTGACGGCGACGGGGATATTACGGTTTTGGATATTGATTGTTGTATAAAGGCAGGTAAAACAAATAAAGAATTAGTCTGAATCTATCCCCAAAATATCACGCTCGATTTGCCTAACAGCCTCAGAGGTCAAGCCTTTTGGCATTGGGTTTTCTTTCTGTTGATTGGATTGTTTTTGTTCTTCGTCAAGCACATATTTGAAAAACTTAAACATCTCATTTACAGCGCGGGTGTTGTATTTGTCGGCATTTTTGTCTAAAGATTTCAGCATCGCGGATGCAGCTGTTTGGAGTTCCCAAAGTTGAAGTGGTTTTGGTGGAGATTTTTTCCAGTCAAATTGTTTCATCCAATTAAAAACCGTGCGGCGTGAAATGCCGAGTTGTTTGGCGATTTCATCGGCACCAAAGTTTTGAATTTGGTAGAGTTCTTTTGCTTTCCGAGCTAAATACATTTTATTCATGATATCTTTCCTTTCTCGCTTGCTGGCGTTTCATTTCTGCTACAATATGTTTCACTTTTAGGTATGGATTTTCTTTAATTAGCCCTTCCTTAAAAGCCCATTTGAGAATGCTTCCGGTGAAAACAATTCCCATTATCCTCGTTAATTCACAATATCTGTCACGAGGGCGATTTATAAAATCACGCAACATTTTAGCAGTAATTTTATCTAGCGGTGTGTCGCCAAAGTATGGACACAAATGAGTTTTTAGCTGATAATGGTATTTTTTCAGCCCTGCCCTTGATAAATCTCTACTAAGAATATATCCATGTGCGGCTTTTGCAAACGATGTCTGCATATCAAGCTTTATTTCATATTTTTTATTAGAATAAAATGTCGGTTTTTCTTTTCCGCAAAATTTATAAACCGCACCGTCAAAAGTTAGAATATTTTGCACGACAAGATTTTCTAATTCCGCGGAGCAGTCTTGTTCCGCTAGAAGCTCGATTTCATCTAAGCTGAACTTCTCTAAATTTTTCGCTAGTTTTAGAATATTCACAAAATCACCTCCATAATCTCTTTATTTATTGCTATCAAATTATTTTCTTTTGCGACAGTTTCGCAACTGTTTATTGTTTGAACAATTTGGCGAAAGCGGTTGTGTTTTTTGTGCAAAATTTCTATCGCATTATTTTCAACCGGCACTTCCGACAATTCATCAACAATTTGTTTTACATCCACAGCATCAAATTTTTCAAATTTTACAATTTCTGAAAACCTGTCATACAAGTGCCGATAGCGTTCCAACTTTTTATGCACCAAGCCCATTCCGACCAAAATAATCGGCACGCCGGTTTTATCGTGAATATCACGCAGCGTTTCAACCGCACGGGTATCGTTTATCAAATAATCAATTTCATCAATCATCACAATTTGTGGTTGCTGTGACAATTTATTCACGCATAAATTAAAATTATCTTGCGTTAAGTAGTACGGCGAGTGGTTTAGCTCTTTTACCAATTCTTCAAGCAGCCACCTACTTGTCATAAAATTTGCGCAGCGGATGTAAATGCAATCATATTTCATCGCAAGCCATAGCGCCGTTTGCGATTTCCCCAAACCCGGTTCGCCATATACTAATCCCATTTTCGGAATATTGCTCGGCTTACTAATTAAATTTTCAACCAATCCGATAAAGTTTCTCACGTTTTTTGTTCTAACAAATACTTTATTCATGCAATAATTTGTACTCCCTGCTGTTTTTGAATTCCTGCAACCATTGGTTTTGCGGGTCGTTTTTTGCGAGCCATTCGTATTTTTCTAAACTGTTTTTAAACACCGGTTTACCACCGATTAAACGTTGTTTTAATTCCTGTTTAACAATGTTTAAATTTTCTTCTTCAAAAATCTGTGTTTCTAAAAATTTTATTTCTTCTTTAGGTAAATAATTTTTGATTGAATTAATGGTGCGACGCTTTAACTTTTTCTGTTTTTCAATTTTTTGCTTGAAGTCTTCCAAGTCTTGGACGGAGCCAAGAATTCTAGCCATAGGATGAGTTTCTGTAACTCTGTCGGCTTTGCATAAAAACTCGCCTTTTATCGTATAAACTTTGATATGAGTCAAATCAAATAGACTGTATTTGATTAGAACTTTGCTTTTGAAACCGTAAAGCCGTTCATCAAAGTAATCGCAGCCTAAAAATCTTATCCCGTTTCGTTGGATAGTTTTGACTTCCGCTACCAACATCAAATCATCCAATATGTCGGGAGTTATATTTTGAGTTTTCCTGTCTTTTAAAACCTCTGCTATTGTTTGGCTCGGAGAATTCGGACAAGGTTGCGAAGTTTTAAAGCTGAGCCACATATCAATCATTTTCCTTATTTCAGCAAGCGTTGGAACATATTCGTTGTGGAGGTTTTTATGCAATTTTTCATTTCGTTGCATCCAAGCAGGCTTATTTTCAATATTTGATCCGATGTAGCTCGGCAACAATTTCTCAAACCCTTCTTGAAATTCTTTGAAAAATCTCTCAATTACCTTTGCCCTTGCATTATATGGTTTTGCGAAAACTGTTTCAATTCTAAGTTTGCCATACAAACCTCTGAAACCTAATTCGTTAAAGCCTTTATCATCAGTAAAATACTTTGCTCTAAATGCTCTGCCGTTATCTTGATAAACGACTTTTGGGATCATATCAAGGTTTAAAATCGCGTTTCTCAAAGCACTTGCGATACATTGAGTGTTTTCTTCAAGCATAATTTCATAACCCACAAGTGCTGTTGATTTCCAATCCAAAAAGCCGACCAATGTTGCTCGACAGGGTTTCCCTGTGAAAGGATTTATTACCTGAAAATTCAACTTGTGTCCGTCTGCAACTAAGACATCTCCGACTTCAAGCAGGCTTGTATCACGCTTGATATATGGTTCAACCTTATCTGCAAGTGCTTTTTCACCATCTCTTGCCAAAACCCAAGTATCATAATTATTATCCTTAAACCATTTTGCATATCTTCGAAAAGTCATATCAGCGGGGATGAAATTCTGACCCTGTTCTTTGAGATAATATTTTGTGTATGAAATTGCTTTGCCTATTGAAATCCTATTGGGGTGAAGTAACAAACCCATGAAAATTTTGGTTTCATCTTCAGTGAGGGTTGTTCTAAACTCTGCACAGTTTGTGTATTGGTAATTTGGAACCAATCTTGTGAAATCGTTTGTGCCGTCAAGTTTTGTTTTCCAGCGATGGAGCGAACCTCTGCAGATTTTTCCTAAAACTTGATAGAGATTTGAATTTGAAATATTATGCAATTCAACAAACTCATAATCAGCTTTCAACTTATCTGTTTTCTTGCTTCGATACTCTATCCATTTTTGAACAATATCTAATCTGGCAAGAGCAATTTTCTTTCCTCGCTCGGGGATAATTTTATCTGTCTTTATCTCAATTAGATTTTCCATAATGTGCTAAATCCTTTATATGATTGCTTCGCATACACATTCATCACTCTGAGTGCAGATAAAGTCAACCCCTAAATCCATATCTCACTTAACTTTTAGACACATCTCGCACTGCGTGGGAGGTTTGCCTCAAAAATCAAACAGCACTCTACTTGCACCACAAAAATCCACACAAAATCTAAGATTGTAGCGATTTTTCAAAATCCAAGTGCAGATAACAGGCACAAAAAGTGTAAATGAAATGCAAAAAAGTGCAGATAAAACCCCCAAAGTGCAGGTGCATCTCTCTCCATACAAACCACCAAAACCCAAACACAGTAGGAAAAAGCACAAAAATACCCCATGTCTTTCGGGGTGATTGTTAATATTCTATATTAAAAAGCCCCCTGATAGGGGGCTTAAACTTGAATTTATGCGATTTCCAGAAATTTACACAAATGCAAAAAGGCTCTTTGTGCGATATCTCTTTTAATATCAACTCTTTCTTTTTCTTTAGATTCGTATTTTACCACTGTGCATTTTATACTGCCGTCTTTTTCTTTCTTTGCAATACCAATATAGGCTGTTCCTACGGGATTTTCGTCAGTGCCTCCAGCGGGCCCTAAAATACCTGTTGTAGCCAAACCGACATCAGCATATAGCTTTACAAGTCCGCCTGCCATCTGACTTGCTATTTCATGACTTACCGGACCGCATTCTGCCATAATTGCAGGGTCTATTTCCAAAATTTTAATTTTTGAATTGTTTGAATAAGTTATAAAACTTTGTTCAAAGAATTTTGAAGCTCCTTCAATGTTTGTGATAAACGAACTTATAAGTCCGCCTGTACAAGACTCTGCCAGTGAAAGCTTAAGTCCGTTTTTTGTTAAATAATCTCTAAGTTTTTTTTCCATAATCTACCACCTTTTTAATATACCGGTACATCAAGAGGCTCAAGCAATAAAATGTCAAACGGCTGACCATAGTTTATTATTACTTCATCTCCTTTTCTGAATAAATCCGCAATAGAGTCAACTATTAAATAACCGCCTGCAGCAAGTGTTCCGCCAACGGCTGCGATTGGTGTGAGTACGTATTGTCCGCCTGTAAACAGTTCAGGACCTGCATTAAGACCCCATTGAGTTGTGTCTTTAACAATATCAGTTGATTTGTCCCAAGTTTGTTTCAGGGCATAGCCATAATTACCGCCTGTGGTAATGGCGCCTTCTTTTGTGAGTTTAAAGTTTGAGCAAAGCCCTGCTTTTATAGGAAGTTGACGTCCGGACGGGGTTACCACATGGTCAAAGTTCAAATATAAAACGCCTGAACGAGAAAGTCTTCCGGCTTTTTTAACTTCTTGTATGTTACCCCTTACAAGAGTTCCTGCGGGTAAAACCAACTGTTTTTCAAGTTTTAAATTGTTAGTTAAAACTGCTGAAAAAGTGTGTCCCCGAAGGGCTTCCGCAGTTGTAACAGACTCCGCGGCCTTTAGTTCCATTCTTGTACCGCGGGGAAGTCTTTTAACTTGAGTACCCCCGTATACCTGGAAAGAATCTGCCTTAGCCGTTTGAGATTCAGTTGTAAGGTGAATTGTAAAAATTGTAAAGATGGCAACCATAAGCGCTACGCTTAATTTTTTCATTTTAATATCCTCCATGATGTATTTTAGTTTATTTTCTCAAATTTTAATAAAATTTACAAGTCATTTACCGAAACTTTGCCGAATTTGGCCGATAAATCATCTACATGGTGCACGATATAATAGTATGGTTCTAAATCTCTCTCATTCAAGTCAACAATAGCTCCCCACTCGGCTCTTCCATGGTGAGCGGCTACCATTTTTGCTATTGTTTTATAACCTTTGTTCATGCTAAGACTAAAACCGTATTGAGTGTGGGTAACCCAGTCTTTTCTAAAGTCTTCGCAGTAATCGATGATACCTGTTTCGGGGTCCATAGTATACTCGTAAGTTTTGCCTATGTCATGAAGAATGCACGCCGCATAAAGTTCGTCTTTGTCTACTTTGCCGTTTAGTTTCGGGAATAAAACTTCGGCAAATTCAAGACATTCTTCAGTGTGAACTAAAAGACCGCCCCTGTAGTTGTGGTGCATCATTTTAGCCGCAGGCACTGTCTTAAAAAGTTCCTCGTGTTCTTTTAAAGTGTCAGCAATAAAGGTTTTAAGTTTTTCATCAGAAAATGAGTTGACGTACTTGAAAATTTTTTCCCAATAAACTTTCTGTTCTTCTTTATCCAAGCCCAGTTTGGCTTCTTGTACAAGTTCGACTGAATTTAGAAGACAGTTGTTGAATTTTTCGTTAAAGCTGGCATTTTTAATTTTAATAATGTTGCCGCTTCTAAAAGTTTTGGGGTCGATACGGGAAATGGCTTCTTCCCACAAAACACAGTTTAAAATTGTGCAGGTTTCAACGTTTTTTAACTGCAGTTTACCCATTTTGGTACCTGCTTTCGTGTCTCCTACAATGTAATTGATTACTTGATAATCAGCGTTTAAATCCAACATAGTGTTTATAATCTAGCCCAAATAACCTTTTTTGACAAGTGCAAATAAAAACTGAATTCAAATTTTAACAATTAAAATACATGTCAAAAAACTTCACAATACTTGTTTTGACACCTTGACATGGTAAAATTGCCGTAATGAACAAAAAGAAAATTTACGGATTAGTTTTTTCTATTGTTGCACTTATTTGCATCGGGTGTTTTATTTGGTCTTGGTTTGTAACACGCGAAATAAGGAATAAAGTAGAAGAAAATTTCAGCAAGGGTCAACAAGTAATCGTAAAAAATCTTGTTCTGACAGAAACCAAAGACGGAAATGTTTTTTGGCAGCTATATGCCAAAAGCGGTGAGTATGAGAGTAATACAGGTCTTGTTATTTTAAAGAATATTATAGGAAATTTCTATAATGAAAAAAACGAAGTCGTGTTGAGCTTTGAATCTCCGCAGGGGTCATATAAAGAAGCAAATAAAGCAATTGTACTGGATGGCGAAACGCTTATCGTTGCACAAGACGGCTCTTCAATTATGGCCAACAAGATAATTTTTAAAGGTAAGGATGATGATATAGTAGCTTCGGGCAATGTGCGTATCAACAGAAACAACGAACTTATTACACATAGTGAAAAGGCTACGTTTAATTCCGAGCTGACATATTTTAGAATCGACGGGAAGAGTAAGGTAAAGATTTACGACAACAAACCCCAACTCAACAAAAAAGAAGGGTTATTGAAACCGTCGGAAGGGAAAAAACAATGAGGAAAGTACTTTTAGCACTTATAATAATGCTTCTTGCGGCAGGCGCGGTAAGATGCGCGGATATTGTTATCGAAGCAAAAAAACAAACATTAAAAATTGACTCTAACAAGGGTTATTTTGAGGGCGACGTTAAAGTTATCGTCGGGGATGTTACGGTCAAAAGTCCGCGTGCAGAGCTTGATTTAGAACCGTCTTCCAAAAAGCCTTCTCTTGCAACATTTTTTGATAACCCATATGCTTTTTCGGAAAAAGACAACAAAAAGCATGAAATAAAGGCTAATATTATAAAAGTTTCTCTAATTAAAAAGAACATTTTGGCTCAAGGCAACTCCCAATCTATTATGATGGAAGACAGGGAGCCTGTTATAACCATAAATGCAGATTCTCAGGAATATGATACGGTTACAAAAGTTATGACAGCCAAAGGAAAAGTCATTATTCACCACAGAGACATAGAAACTTTCTCCGATACGGCATCTGCCATAGTTAATCAAAGCGGTACCATTGATGACTTAAAACTTGCGGGCAATGTTGTAATGAAAGAGAAAACCAATATTATTAAAGGCGATAAATTCGAGTACTATCCTAAACGCGAAGAATATCAAATATCCGGAAATACATCATCCGACGTTGCTTTTGAAGACGGTTCAAGAGTTTTTGTAAACGCAAGATATCAACAGTTCAACAGGAATTCTAAAACGATGATAGCGGGCGGCAATGTAAAAATTATATATAAAGACTACGTTGCAACAGGTCCTAAGGCACAGCTTTTAGTGGATGAGAAAACAAATAAGCCTAACGAAATAATATTCAGCGGCCGCTCTAAAATTAAACAAGAAGGCTCTACGGTTGAGGCAGACAGGATTACACTAACACTTTCGCCAAAGTCTTTCTATGCTGACGGCAATGTTAAAACAAGTCTTTCGTCAGGCAGCAAGGAGAATTTTAGTCTATGAACCTGACGTTGGAGAGTAAACAATGTTTGATAGCCGGAGAAGGACATCTTCCGGTTAAAATGGCTCAAAGTGCAAAAGAAAACGGACTTGAAGTAGTGGCAATTTCGCTTTCAAATGACAATATAAAAGAGCTTTCAAAATATTGTTCCAAAGTAATTTCAATGGGTCCCGGGCAGCTTGATTCCATTAAAAAAATATTGCAGGAAGAACAAGTCAAGCAGCTCACTTTCTTAGGCAAAGTTTCAAAAACAATGCTTTTAAAGCGCCCTAAGCTTGAACCCACTGCCATAAGACTTTTAAAAGAAGCAACAAAGTTAAATGACGATGCTGTTATGCTCGGACTTGTGCAAGAGCTCAACAATGAAGGCATTACAATACTTGACCAAACCATTTTTATTAAAAACACAATGGTTTCAAAAGGTGTTTTGACTAAGCTTCATCCGACACCCGAGCAAATGCAAAATATTGAATACGGTTACAAGATTGCCAAAGAAATGGGCAATTTAGACATCGGCCAGTCTGTCGTCATGAAAGACAAAATGGTAATGGCTGTTGAAGCTATTGAAGGAACGGATAAATGTATAGCCCGCGGCGGAAGGTTGGCGCACAAAGACGCCGTTGTTGTAAAGGTTTCAAAACCGAAACAGGACAAACGTTTTGATATTCCTGCGGTGGGCCTCAGGACACTTAAGGTGATGAAGCGTTACGGTGCAAACGTTTTAGCTTTAGAAGCAGGGGAAACCATTATTGTTGACCAGGCGGAGATGGTAAAGTTTGCAGATAAGAATAAAATAGTTGTTCTTGCTATATAACCGATAGTTTTAAAGATGGAAAATTCGAAAAAGATATTTATAATAACGGGGGAGCATTCGGGAGACAAGCATGCCGGAGCGGTTGTCCGCGAATTAAAAAACATAATACCCGACATTGTCATAGAAGGCGTAGGCGGTGATAACCTGGCAAGTCAGGGAGTAAAACTTTTTTCCGACCACAAAAAAATGGCTGCAATGGGTATGACCCCAAAGATTGTTATAGAGCATTTTACTTTGGGAAAAAGAATCGTTGACTATCTTAAAAATAATTTTAAGCCCGATATTGTTCTTTTGGTAGATTACGGTGCTTTTAATTTACAAATTTCAAAACATCTTAAAAAAGCAGGCTTTAAAACTATATATTTTATTCCTCCTCAAATATGGGCGTCAAGAAAGTGGCGCTTAAAAACGGTTAAAAAAAACATAGACAAGGTTTTAACCATATTTCCTTTTGAAGGGGAGATGTATAAAGAAGCGGGCATAGACTATGAATATGTCGGACACCCCATAATAAACGAACTTCCGCCTCCTGCCGACAAAGAAGATTTTTATAAACGCCATGGTTTAGACCCCTCCAAGCGTCTTATTTCAATATTTCCCGGGTCAAGAATGTTTGAGATAAAACATCTTTTAAAAATATTTTTAAAATGCATAGATATCATAGAAAAAGCTTGTGAAAAGGATTCTTCCGGTGTGCAGTTTGTATTCTCACACGCACCAAACTTAAAAGACGATGCGTTCTCGATTCCCTATAAAACCGTGAAAGGTGAAAACCATGCACTTTTAAGCGTTTCGGACGCTCTTATTTTAGCATCGGGCACCGTAGCGCTTGAGGCTGCGCTTTATAAAACACCTTTTGTTATAGCGTACAGAGGTCCTGTCTTGTTCTATCTCATTTATCTGTTGGTGAGGAACATTAAAAAAGCGTGTTTAGTGAATATTATTACGGGAAAAGATGTTGTACCGGAGTATTTGATGTTTGACGCCAATGCTGATAAGATAAGCGAAGGTGTTTTGAAGCTTTTACAGGATGAAAATGTCTGCAAAAAAGAACTTGAAGGTTTTGAAGAAACCAAAAAGCTTTTGAGCGACAGACACTGTGCGGTTGAAGCCGCAAAAGTTATAGCAAAAGAATTAGGCAAATCGGGAGGTTAGAGAAATGGCAAATGCAATAACTATTATAAGAGTAATACTTGCTTTTATAGCTATTACACTTCTTTTTTATACCACAACTCCTTATTATCTGGCCGCTATGACAATCACCATTTTTGTTATGTGGTTTGACGGTTTGGACGGTTATGTAGCCAGAAAATTCAATGAAACATCTAAACTAGGTGCGGTACTTGATATTATGGGAGACAGAATTGTAGAAAATGTTTACTGGATTGTTTTTGCGGTTTTAGGATATATTTCCCCCGTCATCCCTATTATTGTTATTTCTCGCGGTATAATAACCGACTCGCTTCGCTCTGTTGCACTCGAGCAGGGCTACACGGCTTTTGGAGGGTCTACTATGATGCAGGGTAAAGTCGCAAAGTTTATTGTAACTTCTAATTTTTCGCGCTTTACGTATGCTTTTGCAAAAGCGGTTGCTTTTGTTTTACTCATAGCGGCGTTTATTCCTGCAGACTATGTTTTTAAAGAAATTATTTGGAACATTGCACAGATATGCGTTTATGTTTCGGTAGTATTCTGTGTAGTTCGCGGACTTCCCGTTATATTTGAAAGCGCCAGATTTTTCAAAAAGGATGACAATGCCTGATACAGCCCCTGTGAATATTGTCTTATTTGAGCCGGAGATTCCGCAAAATGCAGGCAATATTGCACGTTTATGTGCCTGCACGGGTTCAAAACTATTTTTTATAGGGAGATTAGGCTTTTCTCTTTCGGATAAATATATGAAACGCTCGGGTTTAGACTATTGGGATAAAGTTGAACTTAATCATTACAAGACTTTTGAACAATTTCAAAAAGAAAATAAAGGAAATTATTACTTTTTTACGACTAAAGCAAAGAAGCTTTATACGGGTGTTGAATATAAAGAAAATGACTATCTTATTTTCGGCCCCGAGTCTAGAGGTTTGCCCGAAGAAATTTTGAATTCCAACAAAGACTTTTGTGTTAAAATTCCCATGAAGGAAAACGCACGGAGTTTAAACCTTGCAAACTCGGTTGCAGTAGGAGTTTATGAAGCAGTAAGGCAGTCAGGGGCCGTTATATGAGTGTTATGAACGAAACAAGTGTAAAAATAAACTATATCAATAAACAGCTCGCAAAAGGACTTTTGCCTAAAAGAGTTGAAAAGTCCCATAAGGGTACATACGGCAACGTTTTAAATATAGCAGGTTCTGCTTCATACCCGGGTGCTGCATACTTAAGTTCAGTTTCAGCTTTAAGGGCGGGAGCAGGGTATGTGATGTTAGCTGCGCCGAGTTCGGTTATTCCCATCGTTGCAGCAAACTCTGCTGACGTTACCTATCTTGATGTCGGAGAGAGCCAATACGGTTCTATACCAAAAGATGCTCTAAGGTTTATCCAGGGCGTTGCAAATCCTTACTGCTTTTCAATAGGCTGCGGACTTGGAACATCTAAACCTGCAAAGGATTTCATATCTTCATTTTTTGCTAAATATTTAAAGAGCCAGACGCCGATTATAATAGACGCAGATGCTATAAACATATTGTCGCAGTTAAAGAGAGTTGACTTGCCTCTGAATTCCATTATTACACCGCACCCCTTAGAACTTTCCCGTTTGATGGGTGTTGATGTTTCTGAGATTCAGGAAGACAGAATCAAATGGGCATGGGAAGCCAGTAAAAAGTTTGACTGCATAGTTCTTTTAAAAGGTTATGAAAGTGTTATTGCCATACCAAACGGACAGATATTTATAAATACCACAGGGAACTCTGCTCTTTCAAAAGCAGGCGCAGGGGATGTTCTTACAGGCATGATAGCAGGTTTTTGCGCACAGGGATTGAACCTCGAAAATGCTGCCTGCCTTTCGGTATATTTACATGGCAGAAGCGGAGAGTTGGCAAGTAAAACACATACCGAATACAGTGTGTTGGCTTCAAACCTGATTAACTATATTCCTTTTGCAATTAAAGAAATCTTATAATAACAAGATGATGAAGAAGATTTATGCCATAACAACAATGTTTACGCTTTTGTGTGTTTTGTTATGCTTTAAAATTTCTCCCGAACAGTCTTATGAAGTAATCGACGTCGTCTCGGGCGATATGTTTGTTTTAGATTTAAATCACAACGGAGAAGCAGATGAAGATGAGCTTTTTCATTTAAAAGATATCAATGCTTTTCCCTTAAGGTATAACGATAAAGCCGTTCAATATGCCAAAGAATACGGCCTTAATATTGATGAGGCTATTACATCAGGCTATTTAAGCAAAAAATATTTAAAGGAAAACCTGTTAAATAAGAAGGCAGTACTGAATTCAAAACTTGAAAAATACAATCCTGCCTACAAATACCGCTTTGTAAAAATAAGTATAGAAAAAGAAGATGTAGGAAAAATTCTTTTGCGAGAAGGTTTGGCTTTTGCGTATAAGGGAGCGAGCGCAGAAGGAGAATATAACGAGTATGTTCAGTTTGAAATTCCCAAAAAGATAAAAAGTGTTGCAAAAGAAGGTTTAAAGTTGAACATTGCAGCAATAGATAAAAGCAAAAAAGTTTACCATAAACCCGATTGCAAAAGCGTTATTTATATTAAAAATGAAAATTTAGACTTTCTGCCTTTAAACGAAATACCAAAAGACTACAAAGCAGACCCTTTCTGTTTTGAAAAGAAACAAAATGAAGAGGAATTACAGGCACATATTAACAAAATCGAGCTCCCCATACCTGATTTTAAAATTGGTGAAATAGAACTGTATCTTGTTGACCCTAACAAATACTTCCGTCCTTCAACAAGGTGCAGAACAAGCGCGTGTCAGGCGCTTTTGAAAAATATTAATGAAGCTAAAATGTCCATTGACTTTGCGCTTTATGGTATAGAAGACCAGGATGAGATTTTCAATGCTCTTGTAAGGGCAAAAAGACGGGGCGTAGTTGTAAGAGGTGTTGTTGATTCAAATGCAAACAGCACGTTTATATACAAAGATACTCCCAAACTGCAAAAAGTTCTTTCACTCTCCCCGGACGGCACAAACGGCTTTATGCACAACAAGTTTTTTGTGTTTGACGGTGAGAAAGTTTTTACAGGAACTATGAATATCTCAAACACTGGTTCGGGCGGTTATAACTCGAACACTTCTGTCCTTATACATTCTCCTTTAACTGCGCAAATTTACACAAGTGAGTTGGAGCAGATGTTGAGTGGAAAATTTCAAAAAAACAAAGAAGACAAAAGCGTTGAAAACATTACCCTGCCCTCGGGTATAAAACTTTCCGTTTATTTTTCACCTTCAGCGAATGCTTATTTAAGAGAGATAAGACAGATTTTACAAGATGCCGAAAAAGAAATTTTCGTGAGCGCATTTTATCTTACGTATAAAGAAATAGTGAACGATTTAATTGCCGCCAAGTCAAGAGGAGTGGATGTAAAAATAATAGTTGATGCTACAAGCGCGTCACGGAACGGTTCGAAGGTAAAGGAGCTTAGAGAAGCGAGAATTCCCGTAAAAGTTGAAAATTGGGGCGGTAAATCTCATGAGAAAAACATGGTAATAGACAAAAAAATATTTATAACAGGAAGTGCAAATTTTTCTTTCAGCGGTTATAACAAAAACGATGAAAATATTCTTGTGATAACTTCTCCGCCAATTTCAAACTACTATAGAACACACTTTTTAAAACTGTTTAACTCAATTGACGATGTATTTTTAACAAGAAATCCTCGTGCGGAGAGCTTCGAGTCTAAAAACTCATGTTATGATGGTATTGATAACAATCACGATGGAAAAATCGATTCAAAAGATGACGGATGTTATAAAAAGTTGCAATAGTCTTTTATGCTAATTCTTTATACCGCTCTGAATCAAGTTTGGAATAACGTGAAGATTATTGCGCAAAAAGTTAAAGTAATTGCACTAATCGTTTGTTAGGGGTAAAATACATCTATCATGTTGGAATTTTTCAGAAAACACAGGAGAGTAATAGTCGCACTTGTAGCCATTGCCGTTATCAGTTGGATGGTAGGTATTACAATGCTTCTTCCGCTCTTTATGTAAGGGGAATTTAAGTTTTTTAAAACTTTTGCGCCTCACCTTAAATGAGTGAATTTAATGTTCAAAAATATAAAAAATATCATAATTTTGTTTGTTGTTGCAGTCTTTATTTCAGACATACCGGCAGTTTTTGCTGCAAGTGAAAGCGCACAGCAAATTGAAGCCAAGCGCAATGAAGCAAAACAAAACATACAAAAACTCAAACTTTTAGAGCGCATGGAAACTAACAAACTGTATAGAAACCAACAAAAGCTTGAGCAAAACGCCGTAAAACTTCAGCAGGACAAACAGCGCTATGATTCTACACATTATGAAATAAGCAATTTACAGTACCAACTTGAACAGGCTCTTGCTTCATACAGCAACCAAAAAAATGCCACAAACAAACGTCTTATCCAGATATATAAAAAGAAAAGAAAGAACTATGTAGAGTTTTTATTTTCCGCACGTGATTTGAATAACCTTTTAGACAGAATTTACTTTGAAAATATTGTTATGAAAATTGATAAACAAAAACTTTATGAAACGCAGATGAAAACGAGACGCATAAGAGAACTGCGCGCTAAAATAGAAAGCCAGAGAAGCTATCTTGAAGTAAATATGAAATCGATGAAGCGCCAACAAAGAAATATCGAACAGGCTATAAACCAAAATGAAAAACTTATTGAAAAACTGAAAACAGACCGTGCTACATGGGAAAAATCCGAGCGTGAACTTGCAAGACAAAGTGTTGCTATCGGGGATATGATTAACAAGTCTGTTAAAGAAGACAAAACATCATCAATAGTTGTTACAGGCGGTTTTTTAAGGCCTGTCGGCGGTCCTATAACTTCCCCTTACGGTTATCGCACCCACCCCATATTTAAAAAGACCATATTTCACTCGGGGATAGACATTGGCGCTCCTATGAATACGCCTATAAAAGCAGCTCAAAGCGGCAAGTGTATTTTTGCGGGATGGTACGGAGGATATGGTAAAGTTGTCATTTTAGACCACGGTAAAATTGACGGGAAACCGACAACAACCTTGTATGCTCATATGAACTCTTATAATGCTTCTGTCGGAAATAACTATGCAAAAGGGTCTGTCATAGGAAGAGTGGGAACTACAGGTTACTCTACAGGCCCGCACTTACATTTTGAGGTACGTGTAAGCGGTAATACGGTTAATCCCCTTAACTATGTATCTCGTTAACGAATGATGTAAATAAAGTATTTGCATATTCCCAAAAAGAATTTTTAATGTAGAATAGAGCAATGGGCTATAGGATGAAAATACTCTTCGCATTTCTTGTTTTTGCTACAGTTTTTACCACCGGATGTTATGCTCAAGAGGTTATATATGCCAAAACAGAACAAAAGTCTGACAATACTTTTGTTCAAAAACCCGAGCCTGACCCGGGTATTGAGTTAAAAAATCCGTTCATAAAAAAAGAATCTGCCCCTCAACCTCCTCAGGAAGAAAAGATTTCTCAATTAAACATAGACTCTGAAGAGATGGAGTACATTGAAGAGAGAAATGAAGTAGAGGCAAGAGGGAATGTTGTTGTAAGTTCGCTTCAGGAAGATGCTACAATTACGTCCGACAGAGCTGTTTTTAACAGAGATACAAACATCATAAAATTTTATGATAATGTAACTTTGAAAAAAGGCGGCAGTACCATTATAGGAAACTATATGGTTGTGGATTTAAACGAGGAAAATGTTCTTTTGGATGAGCCTATAGGTCAGTTCTCTACATTTAAAATAACCGCAAAAGAAGGCCATGCTTATGCCAACAAAATAGAAGCCATAAACGGAAATATGGAATTGGCTAAAGAGATGGAGCTTAAACTAGCTTCTTCGGGATTTGGTTCCTATGATGATACAATTGTTCAGGAACATTTAGCGACTTCCGAAATAAGAAAAAAGCGCTCTGAGCCTCTCAGGATAGAAACAAGCGAAATACTTATTAAAAGTCATAAAGACCACGACAGTGTCACTCTTAAAAATGCGAGTATTTATTATAAAAAATTCAAATTAGGCACGGTCTATGAAGCGCAAATACATACTGACAAAGCCCAGTCTTTTGTTGAAACCAATGTCCCCGAGTTTGGCTCAATACCTGACTTTGGTACATATATCGGCTTGGGATATGTTCAACAGCTGCCGAATTCAACGTTAAAACTTGTCCCCTCCGTTATCATCAAAGACTCCAAAGCCGGTTTTGGCGGAATTGCAAGATTTCGTTCAAAGAGAAATTACATTGAAGGCGGCTGGGGTTCTTCAAGTGAAAATCTGCTTTTACGCGGCAGATACACATTTACTGACAATTTAAAGCTTGAATATTCAAGACATATGTATATGGACGAATGGTTTTTAGGCGGAAGACGTCCGGGATATCTGGCACAACTTGTTCACCATAAATCCTGGCACAATGAAGACTTAGGGGCCAAGTTTTCCCAAAGGTTAACGGGCGGGTACGTAGAAGAATATTCAAAAGACCACCAGGAAGATATGTCAGGAACCATGCGTTTGAGGTGGCAGGCAGAGCTGGAAAAAATTCTTTACAATATCGGCGACAGAGAACAAGATACATATTTACAACTGCATGCGGTCACACAAGCAGGTGCGACACTCTACGGCAAGGGAGATGTAACGGGTATAGTAAGAGTGGGCCCGGGTGTGTATTCCCGCGTTAAGAACTGGGGTTCAAGAATTAATTTCTTTATGTCCGGGGTGCATGGTTTAAGCCCGTATAGATTTGATGAATACAGATACGGTAAAGTGTCAATCTCTTTTGATGAGAATATCCGTTTAGGCAGATACCTCGCAGTTGGCTATAAAGGAACAATCTCTCCTCTGAAAGATAACTATAAAGATGAATTTATGACAGAGAACAGATTTTATGTTATGGCAGGACCGGAAGATTTTAAAGTTGCGGTTTCTCATGATACAGTCCGTAGTATGACAAGAATGGATTTTCTTTTCTTCTTTGGCTCGGATACTTTCAGGACGAATTTCAAAAAACTTATAATGGATGACCCCGCTACTATAGGTAAAGAAAAAGACGTAAAAGATGAAATAAACTATTACAGACTAAAGGTGCCCGCAGAAGAGATATAGTTGATTTTAAATTATTAAGCAGCGCAGCTCTCACCCCTTGATTCTGTTTTTTGTTTAATATACTATTGATTTCACAATAATAATTAAGTCAGAAAAGGTATAAGAAAATGGATCCTATCATTCAAGAGTTAGAAAAAGAATATACACAAAAAGAACTGCCGCAGCTAAACCCAGGTGACACCGTTAAAGTTTTTGTAAGAATTATTGAAGGCAATAAAGAGCGTACACAGGCTTTTGAAGGCACTATTATTAAAAAACACGGCTCAGGCGTTTCTAAAACTATCACTGTGAGAAAAGTTTTTCAAAACATCGGCGTAGAAAGAGTTTTTGCTATCTACTCTCCGCGTATTGAAAAAATTCAGGTTTTAAGACGCGGTGATGTTCGCCGTTCAAAGCTTTATTATTTGAGAGAACGTTCAGGCAAGGCTACCCGTATCAGAGAAAAAATGGAAAAAAGGTAGAATGCTTAAGCCGGCAGCTCTTTGGGGTGAGCATGAGCTTGACACACAGGGCGTATTTAAAGGCGGCATACAGCACTGTTTATTGACCAGTATAAGTCTTTCGGGAGTAAAGTAGTATGTGTCCTTCCGGCCATATCCACTGGTATCCGGGCCATATTGCCAAGGCTCAGCGTGCACTCAAAGAAAAACTTTCTTTGGTGGATGTTGTTGTGGAAGTTTTAGACGCTCGCATTCCCCTTTCCAGTGCGTATACGGATGTTAAATCTTTATGTCCGAATAAACCCCGTCTCATCTTGATGAACAAAGTTGATTTGGTTTCCGAGCGCGATGCAAAAGAATGGAAACGTATAATTGAAAAAGACAGCGAATGCCCCGTTTTTTTAACAAGCAGCGGTTCTCAAAAAGATACCAATGCAATAGTTAATAAAATTTTGGAGCTGTCTAAACCCGTATTTGTAGAGCTTATGAAAAAACAACTTTTGCCAAGACCTATGCGGACAATGGTTATAGGAATGCCTAACGTTGGTAAATCAAGCATTATAAACAGGCTTGTCAAAAAATCAAAAACAAAAGTGGGAGCAAAAGCAGGCGTTACCCGACAACAGCAGTGGGTGAGAGTGCACAGTAAAATAGACCTTCTTGATACGCCGGGTATTATACCTACAGTGCAGGACAATCAGGAGGCGGCTCTTAAATTGGCATGTGTGAATTCTATCGGAGAAAACGCATATGATAATGAGCATGTTGCAAGAGAGCTTTTAAGGCTTATGGAGTCAAGATATGAAAAAATGCTTAGAGAGTATTACAACCTTGAAGAAGCGGATATTACTCTGGAAAATGTAGCTCTTGCACGTAATTGGATAGTAAAAGGCGCAGAGCCTGATTTAGAGCGCACTGCTGCTTATATTCTTTTAAATTTCAGGTCGGGAAAGATAGGAAAGATTATACTGGATGAATTCCCTATTTAAGTTTGACAAAAGTTTTTCAAGCGGCTGTACGCTAATAGGAACGGATGAAGCAGGCAGAGGTCCGGGGGCAGGCGGCGTTTTTGCTGCGGCTGTTTGCTTTAAGCCTTGTGCGTATAAATGTGAAGAGCTTTTAGGACTAAATGATTCTAAAAAATTAACTGTAAAAAAACGCGAAGAACTTTACGAAATTATAAAAGAACACTCTTTTTGTTCAGTCAAAATGTCCGATATTGAGAAAATAGAAGAGTTAGACATACTTGGCGCCTCACTCTATACTATGCGCTTAGCGGTTCACGAACTTTTAAAAGAATTAAAAGGCACTGAGGAGGCTGCTGCCGAAGCTTTAGTTTTAGTTGACGGTAACAGGAAAATATTCAAATTAAAACATGAGCAAAAAACCATTGTAAGGGGAGATTCGTCATCCGCCGTTATTGCGGCTGCGAGCATTTTGGCAAAAGTTGAGAGGGACAAATACATGTCAGAGTTGCATGAAGAGTTTCCTATGTATAACTGGGCGCAAAATAAAGGCTATCTTACAAAAGAACATGTGGGGGCTATAAAAAAATACGGGCCGTGCAAAATGCATCGTCCGAGCTTTTTAAAGAAAATTTTAAAAGACGCAGAGACCGTTCAACTGTCTTTAATATAAAAAACGCCCCGTTAATTAAAAATAGGGCGTTTGTAGTTTGTTAATTCCGAATTTATTCGACTGCTTTAACAGGGATTACCATATCCCCTGTTAAAAGAACGTATATTTTATCTCCCATATTATTATCATATTTAATAACGGGACTCAATTTATTTGAATAATTAACCAAGAAATCGATTTTGCTTTCTTCTTTATAATTTTTTCTGAACAGTCCGCCCAATCTTTCACCAAAGCCGGAGTTGCTTACTTTAACAAGTTTATTAGCCTGCGTTAAAGGAACGCCTGCCATAGGGAAACTTTTACCGTTTGGAAGAGTTACTTTATTTATTACAAGAAGAGCTTTGTCGTTTTTAAATCTCCATGCTGTTTTTTTAATTACAGTAACTTTGGCGCTCAACCTTGATTGATAAGGAAGTAAGAGCGTTCCTTCATCAGTGTATACATTGTCTGATACAACGAACTCAACAATGTCGCCGATTGAAATTGACTGGTTTTTAGAATTAAATGGTTCGTCAAAGTTTGCAACGAAAACGTTTCCTGCTTCAACAACAATTTTAATATTGTAAAAGTCCACGTTGTTTCTCGGAGCTTTTTCATAAACATTCAAATATTCTGTTCTTAAATATATTTCATCAGGTTGTTTTTCTGTTCTGTACATATCGGCAATAAGTTCAAGGTTTTCACTGATTTTAGTCAGAAGAACGGCAGCCTCTGCCCTTGTAAGGTTATCATTAGGTCTTAGCATTACTTCGTTGGGATAGTTTGTGTACAAGTCGTTTTTAACGTTTTTAGCGTAATGTGAACGCGCCCAATCAGGAATTTTGCCCTGATCGTCGAAGTTGCTTAAAAGCTCATTATCAACTATTATTCTCTTTGTTATGTTGCCTATGGCGCTCATTGCTTCAGCGCGTGTTGTGGGGTTTGCGGGTTTAAATGTTTTGTCGGGATAGCCAAAAATTATTCTCATCTGTTGAGATGTTACGATGCTGTCTTTCCCTTTTGTATTTTGTTTTACGTCTACAAAGGAAGTCTTTTCCATTATTTTCACATCGTCACTTCTTAAAACTTTCATCAAAGCTATAACAAACTCACTTCTTGAAATTGTTGCTTCAGGTAGAAATTCACCCATGGATGTGAGATTTAAGTAGTTGTTATCCACACATTTTTCAATTTCTCTATACGCCCAATAATTTGGCTGAACATCTGAAATTTCTGCTGCTTTCGAGGAGTTAATTCCTACAAAAACCAGAGACACAAATATGAAAGCAGTTAACAGCTTTCCCCAGAATTTCTTACTAACCATAGTATTCCTTACTTTCCTTCTCATATTTTTATTGCTTAAACTATGCATATATTACAATACTCATGCTCTAAACGCAATATATACTTAAAATATAATCCTTTAGGATTACTAAAACGAATTGACATACATATTTTAAATGATTCTTTCAGATATGCTCCAAGCGCAATTTATAAAATCATTTAGCTATTTTAAGCTGAACGACCTTTTCTTTTATAGAATTTGTCAGATTCATTTTCAAACAGTGAATGTCTTCACTAAAAAGGTAAGAGTTGAAATCTTTAAGCGCGCGTTTTGCTTTTGAATAATGTCCCAATTTTATAAGAGAAGATATCTGAAGTTGGTATAAAGAAGGCAAAAAATCATAATCTTCTTCACATATACAGTCTAAAGCCTTACTGCAAAATAAAAGCGCTTTTTTATAATCTTCCAGCATTTCATAACAAACTGCTATATTTGCCAGATTCCGTGCCCGATTGTCCAAAGGGGCAGAATATTTTTCAGTCTTTTTAAAACATTCTACAGCTTCTTCGATTTTGTTTTCGAGTAGAAAGATTTCTCCTTTTAAAAACCAACTTTTACGGTGTTTTGGGGTAATGTTTAAAATCTTTTCAATACAAAGGAGGGCAAACTTTGTGTTTTCTAAAAAGTAAAAATAATCACAAGCTTGTCTGTATAGTCTTTCCGAAGTTATGTTTGAAATGCTCATTTGTATCTTTAATTCCATACTAAGTCTGATATTTCTCAATTCTAATCCCGGTATTTTATTTGTCCATGGCGCTTTTATAAAAGATGCTATATTATTGTGCTAATAGAGGATTTTCGCCGTTATATTTCCCGATTTACTTTTCTTAATGAAGATTTTTTTACATATTTGGATGCATGCTCCTTTATTTGTTATAATCATGCGAAGCGAACATAATGAGAAATAAAGTTTCTTACTTGATGTGAGCGACAAATGAGAATGGTGTAGCCATTCACTAATCTGTATAAAAGGGATGGATTGTAGCTTGAATACGCTGTATCAAGTATTATAATCGGCTCCGATAGCTGTATTTGCCAGAGGGAATATTTGAAAAATAATGCATAGTGAGAAGGGGGTAAATTTGAACTCGTTAGAAGTAAACGAGAACGCAACGGGCACACTGGAGTTAAGTGAGAATGCCATTAAAGTTCTTGAAAAAAGGTATTTAAAGAGAGATTCTGAAGGAAATGTAACTGAAACGCCGGCTGATTTGTTTAACCGTGTGGCAACAACTATTGCCAATGCGGATAGAGAATTCGGTGCAAATGATGACGAAGTTGAAGAAACAAGAAAAAAATTCTACGGTTTTATTTCCGAACGTTATTTTATGCCCAACAGCCCTACTCTTATGAATGCGGGCCGTGAACTCGGCCAATTGAGTGCTTGCTTTGTACTCCCCGTTGAGGATTCACTCGAAGGCATTTTTGAAACAATCAAAAATACTGCCCTTATTCACAAATCAGGCGGTGGTACAGGTTTTTCTTTCTCAAGATTAAGGCCTAAAAATGATGTTGTTCACTCTACCATGGGTGTTTCATCAGGCCCTGTGAGCTTTATGGAAGTGTTTAATGCTGCAACGGAGGCTGTAAAGCAAGGCGGTACAAGACGCGGTGCAAATATGGGTATCTTAAGAGTCGACCACCCGGACATTTTCGAGTTTATTACCTGCAAACACGATGTTTTCAAGTTGAACAACTTTAATATTTCTGTTGCTGTAACAAATAAATTTATGGAAGCTCTTAAAAACGGTCAAGAGTACGAACTTATTCATCCAAATTCTAAACAATGCATTCAAAAAATGAGTGCAAAAAAGATTTTTGATCTTATGGTAAAAGGCGGTTGGATTTCAGGCGAACCGGGCATTATTTTTATTGACAATATTAATAAATACAACCCTACGCCCCAGATTGGAGAAATTGAAAGTACGAACCCATGCGGCGAAGTTCCGCTTCTGCCTTATGAAGCCTGTAATCTTGGTTCAATCAATTTAGCCAAAATGCTTAAGAAAAATCAGGCAGGCGGTTTGGATGTTGACTGGAATAAACTTGCCGAAGTTACAAAACTATCAATCCATTTCCTCGACAACGTAATATCGGCGAACAATTATCCTCTTCCCGAGATTACCAAGATGGTATTGGACAACCGTAAAATCGGTCTCGGTATTATGGGTTGGGCAGATATGCTTATGGAGCTTGGTATTTCGTATAACTCCGACGAAGGCTGCATTTTAGCCTCACGTATTATGGAATTTATTGACTACCATTCAAAAGTTGAAAGCATAAATCTTTCCGAAAAAAGAGGCCGCTTCAATAACTTTGAAGGTAGTGTTTACTCTCATGGCAGTTTCCTTTATGACAAATATAAAGGTAAAAGCGCAGGCGTTATTGTTGATGATATGTGGAAAGAACTTGATAACCGTATAGCGAAGGTTGGCATAAGAAATGCTACAACAACATGCATTGCTCCTACAGGCACTATTTCGATGATAGCAGGCTGTTCAGGCGGTATCGAACCGTTATTTGCGCTTGTATTTGTCAGAAATATTATGGACAGAACGTTTATGACAGAAGTCAATCCGGCGTTTGAAAAATATGCCAGAGATAAAGGTTTTTATTCTGAAGAATTGATGGAAGAAATAGCGAACAACGGGACAATAGCTCATTCAAATGTAGATGAAAGAACCAAACAAATATTTGCAACGGCTCATGATGTCTCTCCTGCTTCTCATATTAAAATGCAGGCCGCATTCCAGCTTCATACGGACAATGCTGTTTCAAAAACCATTAACTTCAATGAAGATGCTACACTTGATGATATTGCGCAGTGTTATGTTATGGCTTACGACTACGACCTCAAAGGTTTAACGGTATACCGTAATAACTCCAGACACGAGCAGCCTATGGTGGCACAGAAAAAACTGGAGCAAATGGAAAAAGAGGCACAAGAAGGCTTGGTAGGAGCAGTTGAAGTTAAGCTCCACGTTTGTCCCGAGTGCGGAAATTCCATAGAAATGGCTGAAGGCTGCTTTATTTGTCTTAACTGTGGTTATTCAGGCTGCAGCTAAGGGGCCGGAAGTTTTGAAGAAACGGGGTATGGAACCCCGCTAGGCAAGGCAGGAGCAATCTTTGAATGCACAGGCGGAGAGATTATGAACTGTAAGGGTTAAAGATGTTTATAGGGTTAAGAAAAATAAAAGAAAAAATCCTCGGCTATTTGCTGCCGACCCTTACAAGATATACATTCAGTCTAAAATTAAATCAAGGTACTTTTAATATTTTTATAGATACTAAGTGCCTTGTCATGTCTCCCCGTCCCGGCGATGAAACTTACGCTATGGGCGGTTTTATGGCGAAACATCCTAAAAACTTTGAGGTGTTAACTCTTACTGACGGCTCTAAGGGGGTGCCTGAGAAAGACAAAATAGACGCCCGTTTTATTATGCGCAAAGAATTTAATGCGGTTATGGAGATGCTTAGAGTAAGAGGGCATAAGTTTTTTGATATTGAAGAAGGAAAGCTTATACAGAATTATCATACATTTTCAAAGATAGATATAAGCGAAATTGATTATATTTTTGTTCCCAATATTTTCGAAGAAAATCTCGATTCAAAAGCAATACTTTTACATCTCAAAAAACTTATAAGCGAAAAGGAGCATAAAGAAACTCTGAAAATGGTTTTTTATGAACTCTATTGCCCGATAAGTCTTCCGAACTACACTGTAGATATTACGCTTACACAAACCCTTAAACAGGACATGATGGACCTTTATGTATCAAGAAGGACAAACAATCCCCATCCTGACGTTGTTCTTTCGTTAAATAAATACCGCTCAAAAACAGAAGGCGGATATAATGAAAGCTTTATGGTTATGGACATTTCCACATTTAATACATTAGTTGAACAAATAAATCCAAAAGAAATCCTTATCAGGTCTGTTTAGTTTTTAGAAACAGGGCAATAAATTTTTTTATTGGTTTTATAAATAAACAAGTCATTAATTAAGAAAAACATTTATGCTGGTAAACAAAATAAACTTTTTGCCCAAAGTGAACGGTACAAATAACCACTTATTATTTAGAGGTAGCACGCCTGTTAAACCCGAAAGCGGTGATATTTTTATACGTGCAGAATCTTCGCCTGCGGAAAGTCAGATTTTTTGTTATCCGGGTAATCAGCAGTTAGACAATAAAATTGCAAGTTTATTCAAGTTTTTAAAAAAAGACCCCAATATAACCCAGAAAGAGGCGCTAAATACCCTTTATAATATTGCTATGACGGATACGCTTACAGGCGTAAATAATAAAAGAGCACTTTTTGTAGACTTGGAAGAGCTTACGGGAAAATTGAGAGAGGAGAAAAAGTCTTTAAGTGTTGCAATGTTTGACGCGGATAACTTTAAGGCAATTAACGATTTACTCGGATATGATGTAGGGGATGAGTTTATAAAAACTATGGGTGAAGAGATAAGCAATGTTGCGCAAAAACATGGACATAAAACATACAGGTTTGGCGGAGAAGAATTTTTCGTTTTAATGCCTTATGCAAGCTTGGAAGACGCAGTTGAAATTGCAGCGGAAGCTCAGAAAAATATAAATCAAAATTCTCAACTTAATTCATACTACCCTCTATATATTGAAAAAGCCCATAGTTTAATAAAGCAATTTGAAGAAGAACAAGCTCCTTTTGAAAGCTTTAGAGATAAATTTAGAGAGTATAAAACAATAAAAAAGTGTCTTATAAATCATCAGGAACAATTTCCCGAGAGAGCCGAGGAGGCAAACTTTATAAAAGCCCATCTCGAACAATCTTTTATATCGGCAAAGGAAGAATATGAAAATTTACTGTATTTTGCTTATGCAAGAGCTGAAGGCGAAGAAGCTAAAAAGCTTTTGTCTTCAAAGCTTAAAACATTAGAGAATGTCAATAATCCGGATGAAATGTACGACACTGAAATGAAGGCGTATTTTAACTTCTATTTTAATAAAGAAAGTCAAATATCCCAGATAAAAAATTGGTTAAGCTCCATGCAGCATGCTGTTGGCGATGTTCCTCAAGGGTTTACAGTAACTGCAGGCGTAAAAAAATACAAAGATTTTTCAGGTCCTATTGAAGATTACATTAAAGAAACAGGCGAAGTTTTAAGTGCCGGCAAAAAACACTTAAAGGGTATTTTGTACTATTAATACCAGATTGTCGTATAGTACAATAGCTTAAATATTGTTTTTGTTGTATAATTCCGTATAAATCTTAGAGATGAAACGGGCGGTGCCCATATAAAGGAGACACGATGGAAAAATACAGATGTTCATTATGCGGTTATATATACAATCCCTCTGACGGTGACCCTGATAACGGTGTTCAACCGGGGACTTCCTTTGCGGACGTTCCCGCAGATTGGACTTGCCCTCTCTGCGGTGCGGCCAAGGATCAATTTGTGGTTCAACAGTAAATATTAAAGGGAATACTAAGGGTTGAAAGTATGAAATTAATAAAAAACAACGTATATTTCTGTGGCGTACAGGATCCTCACAGGAGGCTTTTTGACGAACTTATTCCCCTTCCTGACGGTACGACATATAATTCATATTTAGTTAAAGGCAGTGAAAAAACGGCGCTTATTGATACATCTTATTCAACAAAAGTAGTCGAATTCCTGGAGTGTCTGGAAGGTGAAAGCAAAATAGACTGTATTATAGCAAACCATGGTGAAGGCGACCATACGGATGCACTTAAGTTTGTATTAGAAAAGTATCCGAAAGCTTTAATTTACTGTACTCAAAAATGCTGCGATATTTTGGTTGACGCACACGAAATTCCGCTTGAAAAATTCCATGTTATAGCCGACGGTGAAAAATTAAGTTTGGGCGATAAGACACTGCAATTTACAATAGCTCCCTGGGTTCATTGGCCTGATACAATGTTTACCTATGTTGAAGAAGATAAAATCCTTTTCACTTGCGACTTTTTAGGAGCACATTCCATAGTAAACGAAGTTTTTGTAACACCGTCCGAGGAATATCTCCAGGGTGCCAGACGTTACTATGGCGAGATAATGATGCCATTTAGGACGCAGTGTAAAAACTATATTCAAAAAATAGAAGCGCTTAAGCCTGAAATAATATGTCCTTCACACGGCGGCGTGTATGATAAGCCGGAATTTATTCTGGAAGCATACAAGGAGTGGACGGGAGATATTCCAAAAAATAAAGTTGTTATTCCTTATGTTTCGATGTACGGTAACACGGAAAAAGCCATTGTATATCTTGAAGAAAAGTTGACGAAGTTGGGTGTTAAGGTTGATAAGTTTGACCTTGTAAAAGATGATGCAGGCGAATACGTTTGCTCTCTTGTTGATGCGGCAACAATCATTTTTGCTGCCCCAATGGTGCTTGCAGGGCCTCATCCTGCTGCTATGTCAGGACTTATTCTCACAAATGCGCTAAGGCCAAACATTAAATTTATGGGAACCATAAATTCATTCGGATGGGGCGGTGACTTTATGGGTAAAGTTAAAGCGAACCTTAATTTACAGGTTGAAATGTTTGACCCCATTGCTTTTAAAGGCAAAGCGAAGGCGAAAGACAAAGAACAGATTGAAGCCCTTGCTGAATTGATTGCACAAAAACATAAAGAAATAGGGGCAAGAAATTGAGGATTAAAGCAAAAAAAGACCCCGGAGAAGTTATTGAGGCTTCTCTTAAAGAAATCGAAGAACAGTTTAAAGGAATAGACAGGATTAGAGACTACAATCAGGAAAAAGTCCTAAAAGCATTTACGGATAATAAAATAGGGGAAGAACATTTTTACACGGTTACGGGCTACGGGCATGATGATTTGGGCAGAGAAGCGCTAGACAAGGTTTATGCACAGGTTTTTAAAGCAGAAAAAGCGATTGTAAGACCTCATTTTGTTTCGGGTACGCATACTCTTGCCTGTGCACTGTTTGGCATACTGCGCTATCAAGATGTACTTGTAAGCGCCATAGGAGCTCCTTACGACACTATGGAAACTGTTATCGGTCACAAAAACAACTCGTACGAGTCTCTTTGGGGACATGGCGTTGATTATGTTGAAGTTTCGCTTATTGACGGAGCGGAAGTTGACTACGGCGGTATTATGAGAAGCATTAATGAAAAAACCAAGATGTGTCTCATACAACGCTCAAGGGGATATTCGCTCAGAAAACCCGTAGATGTCGACCAAATAGGCCGTATTGTGGAAATGGTTAAATCAAAAAACTCTGACTGCATTTGCTTTGTAGACAATTGCTACGGAGAATTTGTTGAAGAAAAAGAACCTATAGAAGTCGGTGCAGACTTGATAGCAGGCAGTCTCATTAAAAATCCTGGCGGCGGTATAGTAGAGGCAGGGGGTTATATAGCAGGCAGAGCTGACCTTGTAGACTTATGTGCAGCTCGTCTTACGGCTCCGGGCATTATGGGCGAAGGCGGGGCTATGTTTAGTCAAACCCGCACAATGCTTCAGGGGTTTTTTATGGCGCCCTCGGTAGTTTCTGATGCCCATAAGGGCGCGATACTTGCTTCACGTGTTTTTGAACAAATGGGCTTTAAAACGTCTCCGCGTTCAAAGGAAAAACGCACCGATCTTATTCAGGCTATTATGCTGGGCAGTCCTCAGGCTCAGGAAGCGTTTTGCAGAGCGGTACAAAAGTATTCTCCGGTTGACTCTCATTTAACACCGATACCTGACGGAGTTCCGGGGTATGAAGATAAGCTTATTATGGCAGGCGGAAGCTTTATTGAAGGTTCTACCATTGAACTTTCCGCAGATGGTCCGATGAGAGAACCTTATGCAGTTTATATGCAGGGCGGTCTCAATTTTGCTCATATAAAAATAGCCCTAAAAGGCATTTTAGAAGAACTTGCTTAGGCTTGTTTACGGTACTTTCGGGCAATGTTTTAGTTTTTGAATTTTCCTATCATATAGTTTATGAATAAAGAATTCCTGCAAAAAGTTAATAAAATTGATAATAAAGAAATCCTGTACCATAAAAAAGCCCAGTCATATCTTTTGAAATATGTAAGAGAACTGCAGCTGCATTTCGACCTTTCGGATAAAAATCTCAAAAAAATAATAAATGATACCAATGCCTGTATAAAATCCCCAAGCCCTATTCAAAAGTTTTTTAATATGTTAAAATCAAACTAGAAAACAGAAATGATAAAGCATAAGGATCGGCATGATTTTCAAAAAATATGGCAATATAGGCAGTTTTGGCTCAAATAACTATCTCCTCGTTAACGAATTTTCACATGAAGCAGCTCTTGTTGACTGCACAGGAGATTTTGATGAAATAAGCAAAGATTTAAAAGAATACAATGCAAATTTAAAATACATTCTTTTAACGCATGCACACTTTGACCACATAGTTGAGGTCAGTGAGTTTGTAAACCATATTAAAAATCCTGACGGTTCAAAGCCAATGGTATGTCTACATAAAGAAGACGAAATCCTGCTTGATAATATAGCTACACAGTGTGCTTTCTTCGGGCTTGACCCGATAGAAAGACCAAAAGTCGATATTTTCATCGATGAAAATATCGATTTAAACCTTGGTCTTGAAGGAAGCGCTAAAATTGAAATTCTTCATACTCCGGGGCATACGAGGGGAAGCGTAGGTTTTATAATAGACAATAAACTTTTCTCCGGTGATACTTTGTTCTACGAAGAAATAGGACGTTGTGACTTGCCCGGAGGGGATTTTAAACAAATAGAAAAGAGCATACGGGAAAAACTTTTTACACTGCCTGAAGATATGCCGGTCTATCCGGGACATGGTATTGAAAGTACTATAGGACATGAAAAGGAGTTCAACTGTTATTTTGGAAAAAATTCTAGATACGTCTAAATTTGAAGAATTAATGTCTGAAGCTCGCGAAGCGAGTAAATATTCTTATTCTCCATATTCAAAATTTCCCGTGGGAGCGGCTGTTTTGTACGATACAGGGAACATTTATAAAGGGGCCAATGTTGAAAACGCCAGTTACGGACTAAGCATTTGTGCCGAGAGAAACGCTATTTCTACGGCCATTACAGCAGGTGAAACGGGTAAATTAATTGCCATAGCCGTATATTCGCCCGAACAAAAAAACTGCTTTCCATGCGGTGCATGCAGACAATGGCTGAGCGAGTTTAAAGGCGACTATTTATCTGTAATAGTCGAAAATGAAACTTCCTGTACCAGAGCATTTGGTATTGACGAACTGCTGCCGTACAGTTTTGAGCTTAAATAACCACTCTGTAATATATGGTAAATTGCAATGTAGATGTTAAATTTGAGGTATTAATCCGTCAACACTTGCTGCATTTCAATGTCAGGTTTGCCAAGTACTCTTACGAGTTCAAGCACAGATGCTTTCATCTGACATTTTTGTGAGGAACGGTTGAAAAAATCCGTATAAAAACAACCTTCGCAATTACAACCTCTTTTATAACACTCCATAGCTGTTGTTGTCCATCTTCTTACTGCAACAGCCCTGCCAAAATCCCTACTTTTTAGCACTAAAAATTCTCCTGTCCACTGTCTGCCAACGAAATGAAACTGTCTTTAAAACACCTATCATTATTGGAATTAATTCTATTATAACGTCTAGGAGCCTATTATCAAGGGCATTTTAGGCAAATATTACAATTGCGCAACATACCCTGTATGGCTTAAATAGCCCTCCTTTGCGACTTTCGCCTAGGCCGAATTTCAAAGTATGACATGATTTACATGACATATCACATGTAAAACCCATGCGCAGCCCATGTTTCCATGATTTGAATTTCGGCTGTATTTGTAAAAAAATGTAAACATTAACCCTTGAGGCATGCCAATTTTGGGCATGGAGCATGGAAAAATTCTAATCTATACTTGAATCTAAAGACGTTTTATACACAAATTTTCAGGGAAATTTTTTCTGTCATTTTATTCACAATATCCTGAGCATGTATTTGTGTCGTGTCAAAGACAGGTACACAGGCTTGTTGAACAATTAAAGGAATTTCTGTACATCCGAGTATAATTCCTTGTATGCCCTTTTCTGTCTGCATTTTTTCGATTATTTTCAAATATTCGTTTTTGGTTTCTTCTTTGAAAATGCCGCAGCAAAGTTCACTGTATATGGTGTTGCTTATAAACTCCCGGTCTTCTTTGTCAGGGATAATAGTCTCAATTGAGTATTTATCCGAAAGCCTTCTGGAATAAAAGTCTTCTTCCATGGTGAAACAAGTGCCCAAAAGTCCTGCTTTTTTGATTTCCAATTTTTGTATTTCCTGTCCCACGCTGTCTACAATGTGTATAAGCGGTACTGAAATATTTTCTTCTACTATAGGCGCTACTTTGTGCATTAAATTGGTACAGATGGCTATGTACTTTGCCCCGCAGCTTTCAAGGTTTTGTGCGGCCGCTGCAAGTTTTTGTCCCAGTTCATTCCATTTTCCTTCAAACTGCAGGGTTCTGATTTCTTCAAAGTTAAAACTTTCTATTATCAGCTCTGCCGAAGAACACCCTTTTAAAAGTTCGCGTATTTTACAGTTAATGATTTTGTAGTATTCAACCGTTGATTCACAGCTCATTCCGCCTAAAAGCCCTATTTTTTGCATTTTTAATTCCTCTTGCTTTATTTTTTACTTAACCTATTATAAAAAGGTATATTTATTAATTGAATGATGAATGAAAATATTTTTTAAAAAATACCCTTAAAATTTAAGTTAAAAATGAGGTTTTAATGAATAAAATTAATTTTGACGAAATGTCTTTGAAAATCCTCGCTCTCCTGCAAGAGAATGCAAGGCTTTCGTATACCGAAATAGGCAAAAAAGTCGGACTTACAACACCAAGTGTGATTGAAAGGATTAAAAAATTAGAAGATTCAGGCGTTATTGAAAATTACACCGTTAATATAAACGCCGAAAAACTGGGTTATACCATAACAGCTGTTATGCTTGTAAGTTTTACCGGGACGTTTAAACAACAGGAGAAAAATATAATAGAATCGCTTTCAAAATATTATCAAGTGGCTGAATGTCTTAGAATAACAGGAAAAAATGACTTTTTAATTAAAATTCATGTCAGGTCCATGGATGAATTCAAAATTATAAATGATGAAGTTGCACAGTACGGGCAGGTCGATACATCGCTTGTTGTGACTACTTTTGAGAAAAATACAAGTATAAATCTTAAAAAGATGCTTGGACAATTAAAGCAATAAAAAAACGGGTCATATGACCCGTTTAATTCTCCATGAAATTTTGTTTTTAACCCCAGCCGTCTGCAGCCGTCTTGCTCTCGCACTGCTCGTTGTTACACTCTGTGTTTGGTCTGACTGTCTGCTCCAAAGAGCTTCAGGCCTGTTTTAGTCTAACAGCGCCTCAAGAATTGAAGCGTTCTTTGCCGCGAATGTGTTTTCACGAACTTTGTTTCTGTGAATGTAAGTTCTTAGCGCTTCGCGAATTAGTTCTGAACGTGAACGGTTTTCGCTGTCTGCTACGTTGTCGATTTCATCTAAAAACTTTTCGGGCATTGAAATTAGTACTCTAGCCATTTCTTTCTTTCTCCTTTATTTTCTTTTCTCTATTTGGTTTTGTGTTGTGTCGCTCTCGTATATATATAAAGGATATATTTGCCGAAAAATTGTCTATTTTTTATATATTTGTATTAACATAACTTTACAAAAGTATCTAAATCTATACTATCATTGAGTTCTGTCGTACATATCAAAATCTTGTTTTTGTCAATTTCGATGCCGGCTAAAATATTATTTTCTTTCATTTTGTCCAAAAAGGCTGCTACTGCCGTGTTGTGGCTATTACTAAAGCTATCAGGGACTTTTAGTACAAATTCATTAAAAAAGTTTTTGCTTAAAACCTCATAGCCCTTATTCTCAAGGGCTTTAGCAAGTTTATGGGCGTTATCAAACGAAGTTTGAGCTATTTTTTTAAGCCCTTTTTCGCCTGTTAAAAAGAGGTAAACGGTTGCGGTTAAAGCACAAAGAGCCTGATTGGAGCATATGTTGCTGGTAGCTCTTTCACGTTTAATGTGTTGTTCACGGGCCTGCATGGTTAGAGTGTATGCTGTTTTGCCTTCAGCATCAACAGTTTTACCTACAACCCTTCCGGGTAGATTGCGTTTATAAGCGTCTTTACATGCTACAAAACCGCCGTAAGGGCCGCCAAAGTTAGTCGGCAGGCCAAAACTTTGGAAGTCGCCGACTATTATATCCGCATTAGGCGGCTCGATAAGGGCCATAGCGACCACATCCACAGCTGCTATTATAAGTTCCTTTTCTTTTTTAGCCGGAATATCAGTCAATTCTCCGTAATAGTCTGGAAACTGATAAAGTTTGCAGGCAAGCTCCTGCGCGGTTTCATCCTCTGTTATTTCTATGTCTCCTGCCCAAAGGTAGGTTTTGATAACTTCTCTGTAGTTAGGATTTATGTTTTTTGAAATCCACACCTTGCTGCGTTTGTTGATGCGGCATGCCATCATAATTGCTTCTGCGCAGGCGCTTGCACCGTCATAAACGGAAGCGTTTGATGCGTCCATGTTGGTAAGGTGGCACATCATGGTTTGAAATTCGTACATTGCCTGCAAACTGCCTTGGGATATTTCGGCCTGATAGGGTGTGTAAGCTGATAAAAACTCCCACCTCTGGGTCACGGCAGAAACAGCGCTCGGTATAAATCTTTTGTAACTTCCGCCGCCTAAAAAGTTTATATAGTCTGTTTTATTTGCTTTAGACAGAGCGTAAAGCTTTTTTTGCACATCGAGCTCTTCAAGAGGGTCGGGCAGGTTCAAACCGTCAATTTTTGCGCGCTTATCTATGCATTCAAAAAGTTCCTCGACATCTTTTATGCCTATAGTACTTAGTATGTCTTGAAGCATTATGACACTTCTTCTTGATAGTCTTCGTATTCAAGAAGACCTAAAGAATCTTCCGCGCCTGTAGTTGATGTGATTTTTACGAGCCATCCTTTTTCATAAGGGCTTTCGTTCATAATTTCAGGTGAATTTAGAAGGTCTTCATTTATTTCAACAATTTTTCCGCCTATGGGCATGTAAATTTCACTTGCCGCTTTAACGGATTCAATAGTTGCAAAAACTTCTCCTTTAGCAAACTCGGAACCTATTTCCGGCAGTTCAACAAAAACTATGTCTCCGAGTTGGTCTATGGCATAATCGGTAAGTCCTACTGTGTGTCCTTTGTCAGTTTCTAACGCCCATTCGTGGGTTTTTGAACATAAAATTCCTTCGGGTGCCTTTTCACTCAATGTTTTTCTCCTATGTGCTACATTTTATATTTTTTCTCAATAAACGGCTTTTTTACAACAAGCGCGTTATATAACTTATTTCTTATCATAATTTGTATAGTTGTGCCAACTTCTATACTAAGATTTGTTACATAACCCATTGCTATGTTTTTACCAAGTGTCGGAGACATTGAACCGCTTGTAATAACGCCTGCTTTTTCACCATCGTAATATATGTCATACCCGTGGCGCGCTATGGCATTATCGGTCATTTCAATTGCTATAAGCTTCTTTTGCTTTCTTAATATTTTGTCTTTTCCTATATAATCTTCGGTTTTATTTTTCGAAACACTCCACCCGAGGCCTGCCTCATACGGAGTTGTATTTTCGTCCATATCAGAACCGTTTAAAAGAAGTCCCGCTTCAAGTCTTAAAGTATCTCTGGCGCCAAGTCCTATGGGTTTTATACCGAATTCTTCCCCTTGCATTAAAAGTTTTTGCCAGAGTTTTGAGGCATTTTCGTTTTTTGTCATGATTTCAAAGCCGTCTTCGCCCGTGTAGCCTGTTCTGGCTAAAAGTACGTCACAGCCGCCGAGTTTTGTTTCCGTGATGGTTAGAAATTTTTGTTCGTCAATATTTGCGTCTGTTTCAAGTTTTTTAATCACCTCTTTTGCCTTTGGCCCCTGAACGGCAATGAGCGAGTATTCATCAGACTTGTTAACGAGGTCAATCTTGTAGTCTTTTATGTGTTTTTTAAGCCACTCAAAATCCTCTTCTACTTTAGATGCATTGACTATTAGCAGGAATTTTTCTCCAAGATTGTATATTATAAAGTCGTCGATTATTCCGCCCTGTTCGTTTGGCAGCTGGCAGTACTGTGCTTTTTGGAGCTCTACTTTAGATATATCCTGCGGTACGAGACTTTGCAGATACTTAACGGCGTCAGTCCCCGAAACAAAGAATTCGCCCATATGAGAAACGTCAAATATCCCGGCACTTTCTCTCACGGTTTTATGCTCATCCAAGATACCCGAATAGGAGACGGGCATTTCCCAGCCTCCAAACGGAACCATTTTGGCATTTAATTTTTTATGCTCTTCGTAAAGAGCAGTTTTTTTATTTCCCTCAGTCATGTTGTTAACTCCTCATCTGGTATAAATTCTCGGCAGACGCACTTTTAGTCTGCATGTCAGTTCATAATTTATTGTACCCAAAGTTTCCGCCCAATCATTAATGGAAAGTCCGTCTCCTAAAAGTGTTATAATGTCGCCTACTTCGGCTTTTTCGTCATTAATGTCAAACATCATCTGGTCCATAGTTATCTTTCCGACCTGTTTTACAGCTTTGTTGTTTAATCTGCCTTCAATTAGTCCGGATAAACTTCTTGCGACACCGTCAGCGTAACCTATCGGTATTGTTGCTATACGGGTGTCTTGGGCACTATGAAAGTCGTGGCCGTAGCTTACACCTTCATCTTTTTTTACGGGATGAATGTTTGTTATTCTGCCCTTCAGGCCGATTACCTGCTTTAAATCAGGGAGTTCTTTGTGCGGCATACAAAAAGGAGTTAAGCCGTAAAGTACTATGCCGAGCCTTAACATGTCACACTTGAGTTCTTTGTTTAGAAAAGAAGTGCCTGAGTTTGAACAGTGTATAGTCAAGCCTTTAGTGTCAACAGATTCAATTAACCTGCTAAATTTATCCGCCTGCATATCAAGTATTTTCTTGTCTTCACAGTCGGCAAAGTGTGTAAAAATGCCTTCGAGCTTTAAGTACGGGGCTTTTTGTGCTTTTTCGATAAACTCTTTGGCATTATCTGTATTTATACCTATACGGTTCATTCCCGTGTCTACTTTGATGTGTGCTTTTATACATCCGCCGTTTTTGTCGTACAAAAGCTTAGCCGCTTCAAGGTGTTGTTCGCTGAAAATAGATATGGCTAAATCATTTTTAAGCGCACTTTCAAAAGCCCAAATCGGGGCAGCGCCTAAAACCAGTACGGGCGCTGTAATTTTGTTGTTTCGCAGTTCGATTCCTTCGTCAATCGAAGCAACGCCCAATTCTTCAACTCCGCATGCCAGAAGTGTGTGAGAACACATAACGGCGCCATGGCCATAAGCATCGGCTTTGACTATGGCCATTATCTTTACATTTCCTAACATTTCTTTAATTTCCATGATATTGTGTTCAAGGTTACCTATGTTGACCTCAACCCAAGCGTCACGGTGTTTATTGGCAGTTATACCCCTTTGAATTTTCATAGGTTTATCATAAAACAAAGTAGCTTTAGTAGCAATAAATAGTAATTTTGAAGCAATCGGGCGCAATTTTTTATATTTTTGTGCATTTTAGGGTTGAAATTTGTATAAAAGGGTATAAGATATAAATAGTACCCTGATATGTACCTTTAAGTAAGGAGAAAACTCTTGGAACTCAAGGTAAAAAGTCTTAAAGAAGAAATTATTAAAGATAACACTAAGCAAATAATATTAACAATCACCAAAAACGGCGTGGATACTGAAATTGTGTTTGAAGGTGATGGTAAGGCCCGTATAGCTGCTCCTGCAATTTAGCTTGTTCCGAACATATTTTAAAGCTATTTACATAGCTTGTTTTGTGGTGCTTAAATAATTTAAAAGTATGGTGCGTGGTTAAAACTGCCTGCCTTGTGACTTGCCCTAATTTTCAATAGGGCGTAAAATGTCGGTATGGAGAAAAATAACCGTTGGTATGACCATGTACCATATACAAATGACGTTTTGTATAAATTACAAAAGCTTTCTATAAAAGAACGCTATGATATTGCGCGTGAAGTTTTGCCTGTTGTCGAGTCTATAAAAGAACATAACAGGGAACTTGACGAAGTCCCTTTGAGTCTTGGTTTAGACAGAGTGTTAGGACTTTATCAGGAGTATCATAAACGTCGTTGGTACGATAAGTCTCTGCCTGTAGCGCGGGTTTTTAAATCTGCGTCTTCTATGCCGCAGGAAGATTTTCAAAATATTATGGAAGGCATAAGCATGGCTTTGTGCTTTGATGATTCGGGTAATATTTATGAATGAAGACGATATTCTCAAAGTAACGGAAGATATGCAGGAAGTCGTTGCACAGATGTACAGGGACGATGTTGAAGAAAACCCCGACATTCTAAACGAGTTTTTTGACTGTGCGGCTTGCGGAAAAAGCAAATGTCTTGCGGGGTCTGTTTTGTATAATAATTACCGCCTTTGTAATGACTGTGTTTTATACGCGGAACTTGGTCTGGCGCTTAAAAAATTCGAAAATATTGAAAAACTGATTGAAGCTATGGAGGAAAAGCGTCTTGAGGAAATTTGCGATTTTATAAGAAAAGACCAAATTGCTCAAAATAATTAAGCCAAAACAGGCATTTTAGTGTTTTTGCTGTTGTTTTCTTCGAGTATTGCCGTGCATAAACTTTCTATTATGTCGAATGTTTTAAACATTTCTTTATTTCTCATATCGCCGGTGTGCGTTGTATTTACCGTATTCAGTCTGCTGTAAAAAAGTTTTATTTCCATAATGACTTCTCTAAATTGATCTGATTCTTCGCCGCTTACAACTTTTTCTTCATATGCTTTCAGAGTTAAGGGGAACCATTCTGATAATTTGTCGCGCCAGAAGCCCATATACTCTTTTTGATATTCTAAATATTTTCTATAATCTTTGTCGTCAGTGTTTTTAAACTCTTGTTCTATGAGTATACCGGCATCCAGAATATGTCTGAAAGCCCTTGTTCTTCTGAGAACATTGTCTACAATGTTTGGAGAATTAAAAGTCGCCCATTCATTTTCGCCGGGTATATTTATTTTCCCCTTTTCCAATTTTTCAACAACTGTGCTCGGGTTTTCTAAAAACTTAGCTTCAAGGGTTTCATACTCGTATGCACGTTGGTTTTGTTTCAGGTCCATATTAGTATTGTCTTTTATGAATGCAGCTCTTTTTGAGTGATAAGAAGATTTTGCCTGAAGGTATTCTCGAAAACCAAAATATTTGTTTTTCGGGTTTTTCATATCTTTGTCTTCTGTTTGATGGTCTTGCATAATTTGAAACAAACTTTTCACTTCAAAATCATATGCATTGGAAGGCATAAGAAAGTCGGGACAACACCACGGTATTCTGTCTTCGGGTTTAAACATAATAGCGGCTCCGAAGTCCAGGAAGTGGATTTTTTCCCCGTTGCTAAGTAAATTATCTCTACTTAAGTCACTGTGGTAAATTCCCAACTTTTCAAAAGTAAAAAGATCGTCCATAAAATCCGGCAAATGCTTCTCTTTTATAGTATTTGACCCTTTTTCGTTTTTGTAAGACAATTTTGCTGCATTAATATACTTTGTACAAAGATATGTGGCATCTCTTTTTTTTATGTAAGCTATAAGTTGTTGAACATTGTCCATGCTTTTAGGGATTTTTTTAAGAACCATTGCTTCATTTGCAGACTCTTTTCGAGTGTATGCTTCTTTAATAACAATATCAACAAAATGGTACACTTTGCCGAAACTTCCTTCTCCAAGGGATTGTTTTTGGTTATTTTCAATGAATAAAATGCCGCGCCTGATTTTCTCCCTATATTTAGGGCTCCAATAAGGTCCTTTGCCAAGAATTACACCCGGTTCTTGTCTTTGTTTTGTTGACGTAAAAGAAACTACATCTCTATTAAGCACTGCCAGTTTAGGTCCGCTATTTTGGGCCTCTTGGGGAGGCTTTTGGGATTTGGACCGGATATTACTTGTAAAATTGTTATATGTTTTTATGCGCATTAAGAAACTGTTTTTTCGGTAAGTAGTATAAAATTAAAAGTTAAAAATATTATAACTTGCTAAATTATTAAAATTTTGTTAATTATTCTGTTCTTTTTTAAATTCAGACATACACTAATTTAGTGTTAATAATCGGAACGAAACAAAAGTAAAACTTGTTTGAACTTTCGTAACGGATAACCGCTCTTCTTGCAGGCAAACTTTGTGAGCCGTACAATGGAGAGTATGAAACGGCATAATTTATAGTTTTATAAGAAAAGGAGGGTTTAGAATGGCAATTAAACCATTATCGGACAAAATAGTAATCAAAGTTATTGATGAAAGTGAAAAAACATCCGGAGGTATTTTTATACCTGATTCTGCAAAAGAAAAACCTCAAAAAGGAGAAGTTACGGCAGTCGGACCGGGTAAAGTTTTAGACAACGGTCAAAGAGAACCTATGGATGTTAAAGTGGGAGATAAAGTCCTGTATGCTAAATATTCAGGTACAGACGTAAAACTAGACTCTAATGAATATAAAATACTTTCTGTTAAAGATGTTTTGGCAGTTATAGAATAGAGTACACAAAAACTTTAGTCCGGTCGGACTAAGGAAATGAACAAAAAATAAATCGAAGATATTAAAGGAGAAAATAAAAATGGCAAAGAAAATTATTTTTGATGCTGATGCTCGCGAATCCTTGTTAAAAGGTGTTGATGCTGTAGCTGATGCGGTGAAAGTAACATTGGGTCCAAAAGGACGCAATGTAATATTAGAAAAAAAATACGGCGCACCTCAAATAGTTAATGACGGTGTTACCATAGCTAAAGAGATTGAGCTTAAAGACGGCCTCGAAAATGCAGGCGCTCAGCTTTTAAAAGAAGTATCATCTAAAACAAACGATGTTGCAGGTGACGGTACAACTACAGCCTCTGTTTTGGCACAAGCTATTTACAAAGAAGGCCTCAGAAACCTGACTGCAGGCGCTAACCCTATGGGTATTAAACGCGGTATCCAGGGCGCTGTTGAAGTTGCGGTTAAGGAAATTAAGGCAATGTCCAAGCCTGTTGACTCTAAGGAAATGAGAGCGCAAGTTGCCACAATTTCAGCCGGTAATGACAAATCCATCGGTGACCTGATTGCTGACTGTATGGAAGCCGTTGGTACTGAAGGCGTTATTACTGTTGAAGAATCAAAAGGATTCGGAACGGACAAAAAAGTAGTTGAAGGTATGCAGTTTGACAAAGGCTACATTTCTCCATATTTCATTACAGACGCTGAACGTATGGAAGTTGTTTTAGAAGATGCTTATGTACTTTGTGTTAACAAGAAAATCAACCTTATAGCCGAGCTTGTACCCATTTTGGAACAGGTTGCCAGAGAAGGCAAGTCGCTTCTCATCATCGCTGAAGATGTTGAAGGCGAAGCTCTTGCAACACTTGTAGTTAACACTATGAGAAAAGTTCTTCGCGCGGTTGCCGTTAAGGCTCCGGGTTTTGGCGACAGAAGAAAAGCTATGCTTGAAGATATAGCTATCCTTACAGGCGGCGAAATGTTCACCGAAGAACTCGGTACAAAACTTGAAAACATAACAATACAATCTATGGGTAAAGCCCGCAGAGTTAGCGTTACAAAAGATGAAACAACAATTGTTGTGGGCAATGAAACAAAAGACAAAGTAGTTGAGCGTGTTGCGCTTATTAAAAAACAAATTGAGCAGTCTGATTCTGACTATGATAAAGAAAAACTTCAAGAACGTGTTGCAAAACTTTCAGGCGGCGTAGCCGTTATCGAAGTCGGCGCGGCATCAGAAGTTGAGCTTAAAGAATCAAAACTAAGAATTGAAGACGCTCTTAACGCTACACGTGCGGCTCAAGAAGAGGGTATTGTACCGGGCGGCGGCGTTGCGCTTTTGAGAGTGCAGCAAGTTCTTGAAAAGGCGCTTGATACTAAAAACTTTGCGTCTGACGATGAAAAAGTGGGATACAAAATCCTCACAGCAGCTCTTGATATTCCTTTGAAACTTATCTCTGAAAATGCAGGCGCTAAAGGGGATGTAGTTGTAGAGAATGTCAAAAAAGAAAGCGGCGCATACGGTTATGACGCTCTGACAAATACATACGGAGATATGCTTAAGTCAGGTATTGTTGACCCTGCTAAAGTTACACGTTCCGCTTTAGAAAATGCCGCATCTGTTGCTTCTATGTTGTTAACCACAGAAGCTGCGGTTGTAGACATTCCGGAAGAAAAATCTGCTCCTATGATGCCTGATATGGGCGGCATGGGCGGCATGGGTATGGGAATGTAAGATTTCTCATCGTATAAGCTACTAAAACCGGCGGATTAAGGTCTGTCGGTTTTTTCGTTTTAGTAAGTCCGAAAAGTTGTACCTACAGGTGATTTAGCTCAACCGATTATAATTTTAAGTGTACTTGTAACCCTTGCTACACAAGAAAAACTCGCATTTACATTTCTTAATAATTTTTATAAAAAGCGCAAAAAATGTTATTTTGAGACATTATATGTGTAGTTGTTGTGATATATATTAGAAGGGAAAAATTATGTCAGTAATTAAACCTGTGAGTTTTGGTAATACAAATTCCATGCAGGCTCCTAATCCTTTTATGGATAGCTTTAAAACGAATTTTATAATTTCAAATGCCCCAACGGCAGTACAAGCTCAACCTGCAGCTGTTCCGCAAAGTGCTCCTGTAATACAAACGCCTGTTGTGCAGCAGCCTATTCCTGCAGTACAAGCCCAAGATGAGTTTATTAAATCTGAAACGGTGCAAAATAACCCTGAAAAGAGCACATCAAAAGTTAAAAAAGCTCTTCCGTATATTGTGAGCGGAGTTGCACTCGCCGCAACTGTTGTTATGGGAGTTTTATTCAAAAAAGGTCAGACTAAATTAGCCGGTGCCGAAGACTTGGGTAAACAGCTGCAATCTCAAGTTGCCAGACTTACGACAGAGAACGGTACTCTTAATGAACAGATAGCAGGATTATCAAGCCAACTTGCAAACGCTTCCAGTGCAAAAGGCTTTATTGAAGGAGTAGTCCCTGTAATAAATGAAGCTGTTGATAAAGGGGCGTCTAAACTCAACATTAAAGACATTGTTCTTCCTCTGATAACCGGTATAGCAGGTATTTTTGGAGGAGCAGCAGCACCTTCGCTAATTGATAAAATTAAAGGCGCTGAACCTGAAAAACCATTTATAGTTGTAGCACGGGAAGGTGAATATGTTGACGACGGAAGACATAAGACTATCAGCATATGGGACGACAAGAGTCTTAACTTAAACAGCGTTGCAAAAATCGATTCCAATGTTTCACTGAAAGAAGGCGAGATTGGCCCTGTTGCCCGGAAAATCCAAAATGAAATTGGAAGAATAGTAAACGGAGAAAGCAAACCAACTCCGATGAAAGACCCTAAAATTTGGTCAGTAAGCTATGAGGGTCTCGGATATGCTGTAGGCGGACAGGCTGATATAGCAAAAGAACTTCCTGTAGCTTTACAAAATGAAGGGGCAGACGTTCTCAGCGTTGCACCTCTTGTATCTATGGACTGTGAGGCAGATGGTATTAAATACGGTATCAAAAAAGACGGCGATAAACTTTTTTATGTTGCTCCTCAAATGAAACAAGGTATTGAAGTTCAAAAATTATACGAAGGCAAGCTCGATGACGGTTCATTATTTGAAGCATATTATGCGCCTAAAGGACCACATGGCGCTCCCGTACTGTATCTAACAGACAATAATTACCTTGATATGGGTAATACTGTTACAAACAATGTGTATCAGAACACCGCTAAGTCAAATGAACGTGTAAGGATGGCACAGTTTAACAATTTACTGTATGAAGCTGCTATACAAGCCAAAGAAGGCAAACTTGTTATTCCGGGTACAGAAAAGTCCGTACCTGATAAAGTGGTTGCCCACGAGGCATGGCAGTCAGCAGGGTTCTTGATGAAGGCAAGACTACTGTCCCACGCACTTGAAGCAGACGGAAAACTCAACAGCGATTCTGCAGAGTATATCCGCGGACTTGCAGATAACACAGCGGTTATTACACACAATATAGGACCGGGCTATCAGGGATATCAAGGTGAAAAAGATATCAATGAAGCTTACTTTAACACAATTTACGGCGACTATGCCCACGATATGGTTTATTACAGCTGTGTACCCGAGGATACAGACGAAAGGATTTTAGGTTTAAGCTCTACCGAATCCCAACGCTTAGGGTTCTACGCCAAAGACTTTAGACCTGCACACGCGGCTGTTCTTTTGGCAACAAAAATAGGGCCGGTTTCCGAAGGTTATGTTTCAGAGATTATCAACGACGGTCTTGCAGGCGATTTAACACGCGTTATACAAACCAGAAAGAAAAAAGGCGGCTTAGTTCCTTTCCCTAACGGGGTTGACAAAAAGTCTCTTGCTGCAACCGCAGAAAATGTTAAGTCTATAAACGACATGCTCGATAAATACGGTATAACTGAACAGGTAGTACCCTACATTGAAAACTATAATGATGACGCGAGATCTGTCGATATTCAAGAGCTGATTCAAAAAAGAGATAATAACAACAATATATTCACTACACTACTAAAGAGTCAGCTTGATCCGAACAGTAAAGTAAAACCTTTTGGCGAAAAAGCAGAGTTCTATAAAGGCGAACACGGACTTAATCTGGAAGGTATCAGTCCTAAAACCAAGATATACTCAATGGCTTCACGACTTGACTCTCAAAAAGGCTTCGATACTGCGGTAGATGCGTATAAATTGCTAGTCAGCAAGTACAAAGGGCCAAAGGAAGATACACCTGTCCTTATCCTTTCAGGCGCAGGAAATGCGGAACTTGAAAAATACATTAAAGACAAAAAAGATGAAATGGGTAAAGACGGTACAAGACTCCTTTATACCGCTGCCCGTGTGCCCAATGAAACACTGCTGCTGATGAATATGGCAACGACCGGTCTTATGCCGAGCGACTTTGAACCGTACGGTATCAGTGACGTAAAAGTTATGTATGCAGGTTCGCACATTATTAACACCGAAGTCGGAGGCATGAAAGCCGAAGGTAATGTTTCACGTAAAATATACTCTCTGAAAAATGACGGCGTTGAAAAAGCAAATGCCATCACCATAGACGACTACGAATATATTTGCTCATTACCAAGTAATGTCAACAAAGAAAAAATCAAAAATAATAACGCTAAGCGGTTGTTCAAAGCCATGTCCGAAGATTGCAGGTTAACCAGAGAAGATTCGGCAAAACTTGACAGAAACGCTCTTGCCACCGATGTAAGTTGGAATAAGGGCGCTGTCCAGAACTACTGTGAACAAATGGGCATAGAAATAACCAAGGCAGCATAACCATAAAGCGCAGCTATTATAAATACAATATTAAAGGGCTTCATCTGAAGCCCTTTGTCTTTACTATCTTCTTCCAAGCGCCCTGATGGGTTCGCCGCAAGCAACGGCAGTTGAATACGCAACAAGGTCGTTAACCGGAGAAAAATACTTTTTTAAAAAAGCTTTATTTTTAATGGGCACATAGCAAAGGTCAGTCAGAAGCACTTCTTTGAGACTTGCAAGCGCTTTTCTGTCTTCTTCACTTGTTATATAGTCATTTAAGTTTTTTACTATGTACATAAATTTATTTTAAATTATTTTCTACATCATTTGGAGTAGGGCGGCCCAAAATCTTTACAAATGTTGATTTTAAATGTTACGGTTGAGCATTCTGCCCGGTTCTGCGCACGCTTTTGACACGGTGTGAACCGTGAAATTATTCAAAGGCGAAAAATACTTCCTTATGTATTCCTTGTTTTTAATGGGTACATAACAGACATCTGTGGGGATAAGATGTTTTAAATTTTTAACTATCTCTTCACTCTGATGGTCTGTTACATAGTCCTTGAGACTTTTAACTATGTCCATCGCCCCATGATGTTAGCAAAAACAGGATGTCAGAAATATATATAAGACTAATATTTTACATTGCTTAATATAATATTATATATATTATTTGAATATAAAAAATAAATATACGTAAGCCGATGGCACGCAGTGCTGTTAATTAATATAAAAGTCCGTCTACAAGGACAAAACGCCCTAAAGGCAGTGCGTTGCAATATTTATTTAACGAATCCATGAAGCACTTGTTTTCACAAAAACCGCCTGACAAAAGTAGTTCTTGCGGTTCTTTGGTAAATTTAAAAGCATTGAAAGCCAGTCCGTGGATGAACTTTGAAATGGCAATGTCTGCGGGAATGCCTTTTGAGATGTCATCCATAATTTTCTCCATGGCAAATATACCGCAGGTAATAGAGTATTTTTCATCCTGCGGTGAGAGTTGTTCCGCTTTTATGTCATAAAATTTTAAAAGCATTTCAACGGTAGCGCCTGTCGCGCTCCCGCAAGCCGAGTTCCAATCCATGTCCGAAAATTTACCGTTCTTATACTTTACCCATTTAGCGTCTCTTGAACCTAAGTCCAGAATTACACCATTATTTCCCAGACATTCTTGAGAACCTTTTGAGAGTGCCACAATTTCGTTAACATGTCCTCGTGTTTTTAACCCTTTTGCGCGGTGTCCCGTTGTTTTAATATATTCGCGCTCTTCGGGCAAATCGCAAGAGTGGAGAACGCTGTATGTGCGTTTGCCGTCTTCTTTTACCTCAAGTATTTTGGACCATGTAGTTCCCGCATCCAGATAAAAACTGCTCATCTCTTTATACCTAATTACCTTAACTGCAAAAATGCTTCTATTTTTGCTTTTACCGACTCATTTACATAACCGTCTACGTCAATGTACAGACCGTTGTATTTGTCGGCAAGGTATTTAGCCGGCTGGTTTTTGGCACAGAAAGTTTGTGCAAAAAATACAGTCGGGACATCAGGGTCAATTTGCATTTCAAGTTCCAAATCAGCAGGAACGCCTGCTTCAACACAGCGTATCCAGCCGTAAGCGTGAGTATTATCGGGAAAAAGCTCCAGTAAACTCAAATCGTTGGGAGGTACTCCCCAAAAGCCGAAACGGGGCTCACACGGTGCAAACTTAGGGTGGTTTTCTGTCCCGTTAACTATTGAGTCTGTTATCATTTCGATTTTTTTTCTTAATGGAATCGCGCTTTTGCAGAGCGGTGTGGGTTTTCTAAGCGCAGTTTGTTCAAAAACAGTGGTTTGAACGTCAAACCCTTCTTCTTTTAATATACTTGCAGCGAAAAAAGCACTGTCGCACTTGTCTTTTCCGACGGGAGCAATAATTTTAATGATGTTTTCCCTCATATGAAAAGCGTTGTCAAAAATATTTTTGATAATTTTGCAATAGGCTTCAGGCAGTGCTTTGCTCCTGTTTTTATCGGGCGGATTGCCGAAATCTATGTCTAAATCTATCCATTTAGCTTTAGGGTAGAGTTTTTTGTGCTCTTCCATAACCGCAGGTTCAGGATAGCCCCAAAAACCAATAATGTTGCGTGTTTCCGTTACTATTTCAGGTTCAAGCGAGACCCCTAAAGTCTTAGCGGCGGATTCTGAGCACTCACTAGGCAAGTGAAAATATTTCATAAATTTCCTCGTCACTTAATTCCGTAATGTTTTTCTCGCCTGCAAAAACGGCGGTATCTGCAAGTTCACGTTTATCTTTTATTATTTTATCAATTTTTTCTTCAAATGTCGCTAATGTAATAAGTCTGTGCACCATAACATTTTTGTCCTGACCTATGCGGTAAGTCCTGTCTGTTGCCTGGTCTTCAACTGCAGGGTTCCACCAAAGGTCGTAGTGGACAACGTTAGATGCGCTTGTAAGGTTAAGACCCAACCCGCCTGCTTTGAGAGAGAGAATCATAATTTTTTCCCGAATATCATTTGTAAAGCGCTGAATTAAGTCTTCGCGCGCCTTAACATTAAGCGAACCGTGGAAAAACAGCGGGTTTAAGTTAAATTCATGGGCAATAATTTTTTCCAGTATCTCGCCCATTTGTTTGTATTGTGTGAATACGAGTACTTTTTCATCGTTAGAGAGGATGTTTTGAAGTATTGAAATAAGTTTTTGCGTTTTACCGCTGACTTCACTGCCCATATCACCATGTTTTAAGAAGTGGTAAGGATGGTTGCAGACTTGCTTCAAAGAAGTTATGAGTTTGAATATGGCGCCGCGCCTGTTAACTGAAGCTTTTGCATTTGCTATATCTCCCATGGATTGGGCTAAAACTCTTTCATAAAGGGCTGCCTGCGGTTTTGAAAGGTAGCAGTATTCATCAAGCACAAGTTTTTCAGGCAGGTCTGAAATAATGGTTTTATCTGTTTTTAAACGCCTTAACATAAAAGGCGAGATGGCTAACTTTAGCTTGTCTGCGCGGGTTATTTCCTTAAAACGTTCGATAGGAACCGCATAATTTTTGCCAAAATCATTCACGGAGCCTAAATAACCTTTGTTAATAAAGTCAAATATACTCCAGAGTTCATTTAAACGGTTTTCAACAGGCGTTCCCGTCATGGCTATTTTCATATCCGCTTTTATGGATTTAACGGCTTGAGTTTGTGAAGTACCCGGGTTTTTAATGTTTTGAGCTTCATCAATTACCATTAAATTCCAGTCGTGTTTTTTAAACTCTTCCTGGTCGATTCTTAAAATAGCGTAAGTAGTCAAAATGACATCGCAATTTGTTTCGAACTCTCTTGTAAAACCGTGGTAAATGTAAGCTCTTAACGACGGCGCAAAGTTTTCAAGCTCTCTTTGCCAGTTGCCCATTAAGGTTGTAGGGCAAACAACAAGCACAGGTTTTTTCAGTTTTCCTTCGGCTTTAAGCTGCAATATTAAACTTATTACCTGAATAGTCTTACCCAGGCCCATATCGTCTGCTATGCAACAGCCGAAACCTTTATTGACATTGGTATACAGCCATTTGTAACCCACTATCTGGTACGGTCTCAATGTCCCGCAAAGCTTTTCGGGAAGGGCAATATCTTCAACTTTGGTAAAGTTACTGATAATTTTTGCGAATGCTTCATCATAGTCAAAGTCGTAATCATCGATTTTTCCTGCCAAAGCGTTATGCAGCAGTTTTATTTTGTTCATTTTGAAATTAGGTTTTTCTTGAAGCTGTTTTAAAAGTTTATCTGTTTCTTCTTTGTCTATTAAAATATAGCGGCCCTTGTAGCTTATAAGGCCGTTAGAGTCTTTGGCCAGTTTCTGAAATTCTTCGGCGCTTATTTTTTCGCCGTCACCCAATGCAACCTCAATTGAAAAGTCCATGATTTCATCGAGAGAAATAACGGAGTTTTTTGAAAAATCTAAAAGTTCCTGAGCGTCGGACAGGCGTTTTTGCTTTATCCGCGCATTTATTGAGGCTCTCGGGATGATGATATTGTCAAAGTCCGACGGCAGATTTATTTCCATACCTGCCTGAGAAAGGTAATAGGAAATTTGTGTAACCATTTTGTAAACGCCGGCTAAATCCAGCTCCATGGTGACATCTTCGAGGTCTTCAATGTATTTTGTTGCCCAGGAAAGCTGTTTTTCAATTATTGTTTTTTCATATGAGTCCAGTTTTTCAAGTTCTTTGATTTCGCCCGTTATTTTGTTTTTGGCAAAAATCTTCATTATGAACCGGTCTTCCTCATCGGATGAACTTGCGCATTTTTGGATGTCAAAAACAGGAATAGTTTCGTATGTGCCCAATGACATCTCATCAAGCCATATCTGGACATCTTCTGCCAAGTCCTGACCCTTAAAGACGCGCTTATGAGAAGTGTTTTTAACAAAGTAAGCGGCAGCTTTTATGTCTTTAAATCTGGAGTTTTTAACGTGGAGGAAGGTGAAAATTAAGTGGTTTAAATATTTTTCAATGAGTTTTTTTGTTGTTTCCCTGTCTAAAAACTCGTTTTCCAAGATTTCCTGATAGGCGCTCATGTAGTCTTTGTTTTGAAAATACGGTTCCCATATTATGCTGAATGTTTCTTTTCTGAATTGCACGGTTGGGACAAAGTTTAACTTTTCAACCGTTTTTTTGACGAATTTAGTCAGGTGAAAAAAGAACCTGTAGTTGTCTCTTGTGTCTTTTAAATCTATGTTCTCATCAACGCCCGTAAAGTACTCAAAAAAGAGCTCTATGGGGATTTTATACCCGAGCTTGTCGTCCTTGTATTCGTTTCTGAGCCTGTAAAGCGAGCCTTTAGACTTAAGGTAAAAGTCAAATGAATACGGGGGAGTTATAAATATTTCTACGTTTTGGGGGCCTGCACTAAACTCAATGTCTGTCCCTCTCAAAATGGGGTTTTTGGTGTCAAATGTGTCGGCGAATTCTTCTTCAATTAATTCGTATATTAAAGAAAGGCAATAGCGAAAATCTTTATTTTTTTGTGTATGCGGGTTAGTATCTAAATTTAATAGCAGTTTTTCGACGTCATTTTTCTTGAACGTCAAACTTTCACTCTTGTTTAAGTTTTCCATTAAGCAATTATAACCTAAATAAAAAGATTGCCAAGGTATGTTTAGGGGCCTATAATAATATTAATGAAACGCTTTGCAGTGAGAATTATAAAGAATAGCTACAAGCCTCTTCAGGTTAGCGAGGAAATTGCTTCCAAGCTTGAACAAGGCCAGATGGTTATTGTAAACACCGAAAAAGGACAGGAAGTCCACAAGCTTTTTGAAGTTAACTCTGAAATTGCGGCGCAGTGGGACAAGTTCAACCCGGAGCCTGTTACTTTAGTCCGTATAATGAACGATGTCGATAAAAAAACTTACGAAGAAGTTCAAAAAGACGAGATTAAGGCTTTGTACAAATGCCGTGAACTTGTTGAAAAAAGAAAACTTACGATGAACCTTACCCAAGCCCGCTATACTTTCGACAAGAGAAAAATTACTTTTTACTATACATCTGCCGAACGTGTTGACTTTAGAGAACTTCTAAAAGACTTAACACAAGAGTTCAGACGTGTAAGAATTGACCTTCGCCACATAGGGGTGAGAGACGAGACTTCTATCCTTCAGGGAGAAGGAGTTTGCGGTAACAATTACTGCTGCTGCAGATTTTTAAAAAAGTTTGCCAATATAAATGCTAAATTGGCCAATGAACAGGGTATTCCCATGACGCCAAGCAAAATCACGGGCGCTTGCGGAAGACTTTTGTGCTGTTTAAACTATGAACACTCAAACTACATCGAATCAGCCAAGTGTTTGCCTCCGGTCGGTTCGAGCGTTATGACACCCGACGGCGTAGGAAAAGTTGCGCAGCTCAATTTCTTGAAGAAAAAAGTTTCTGTTAAGCTTGAAGACGGTAAAATAAAAGAATTTAAGCGCTGCGATATTGAAATGATTGACCAGGAAGTAAATATTGAAATTGACACTACTGCGAACGCACTTGATTATACGGAAGACGAGCATGTGGATATTAAGTCGCTTGAAGACGATAAAAACAGCTCTACAGGAAATGTTTAGGGAGAAAAATTTTAAATATGGCAGATAACATGAGAGAAATCGATTCGAAAAAACTTGCAAGCGCAATAGCCAGAACACTGGATGATAAACTCGCAAAAAATATTACAATTTTAAATATTTCAGGCGTTTCGGTACTTTCGGATTATTTTGTCATAGCCTCGGGTACAAGTTCAACGCAGGTAAAGGCGCTCACAGAAAGTGTGCGGGAAAGAGTAAAAGAACTTTTCGGCCGCATTCCTCACGGGAATGAAAATGACAGCAAGAACAGGTGGAACCTGCTTGATTACGGTGAAGTAGTTGTACATATTATGCACGAAGAAGAACGTGAAACGTACGCTTTAGAAAAGTTTTGGAACCATGCACTCAAGATGAGCCGCGAGGTGTGGGAAGAAGAGTCGAAAGAGTATGCTACATACTAACTTCTCTGTCTTTTAAGTTTTTCCCGTCGTAAAATGTTGCGATTACTTTGTTGTTTTCTTTTTTCAGGCCGTAGAGAAGACCTTCCGTGCCGTCGAAATTGAACAAAGGTTTTGTGAAAGATTCGCTGTCCTGACTGTTTTTAACGAATGCAACCGTAGAGTCATAAAAAGATTCGGCGTGTTTATACATATTTTCGGGTTCATCGAGGCAAAGCGCAAACCTTACTTTGTTTTCGCAAAGACATTGTAAATCAGGTACTTCCAGAGGCGGCCCCGCGCTTACAAGCCTTGCAGGATTTTTCGGGTTGGAGATAAGTCCTGTTGCCCTGAGAAGCGTTACGGAAAGAGTGTTTTTGTATATTTCATAATCGTTTAAACCCTCCGTGATTACGCCTGCGCCTTCAGCCCAGACAAAACGCTGCATGGGGTAACTGTTTGTCTTAAGTTCCTGTCTTTTTTGCAATTCAGGGTTGCTTTGAACTCTTTTAACCTCTTCAAAAAGCGAATAATTCGGGTCGTGTTCTCTTCCGGCAAACCCTAAAGTGTCTTCCGCTATTGTGCGGGAAACAGGTTCTCGGAGTTCAAAAACAGCGCTTAGTTTATGGTTTTTCTTTTTATTGTCTATTGTGCACTCAAACTCAACATATTTTGAATTGTAGTTTAAAACAGCGTCCAGTTTTATGTTTTCTTCAAAATAAATTCTTAATCTTACTCTGAGATGTCCCCTTTCAATTATTTTGGTATTAACTATTTTAAGTTCTCTCGGCTCGTCTGACGGCGCAAAGTTGTAGCTGTCACCTGCGTCGCTTCTGTCTGTGAGCTTTAGTTTAACATTTCCCGCGTATATCTCCCCGTCAACAATTTCCAACTTCATATCGGCGTTCGATATGCCTTTTTCACTTATATTGAGCAAAGTTTCAAAGTATTCCGGTTTGACTGTGGAAAAAGTAAACGGAGGAAGGTTTTTAACAGGTATAAGGTATTCATAAACAGTCTTAATGTCTTCCGTTAATGGGATTTGCCTTTTGTCAAAAAGTTTATCATCTGTGAATCCTTTGTATTCACTGACAACTTGAGCGTTTTCTATTTTTTCTTGGGTTACTAATTTGACAAGTCCCGAATATTCAAAGTTTGAAAGGTTGAAAACACCTATACCCTGTGAGCCGTAGTCTCTTATTATCCTTTTTTTAACCCCTTCAAGCACCTGTGAAACTTTGTCAAAACGGGCGTCAACCTGTTTGTGCACCGGGTCAATCGAGCAGCCGTAAAGTGAGTCGTGGGCGTGGTTTTTAATAAGCTCTTTGTATGCGTATTCCAGACTTGGCTTATATTTTCCTCCCGTTAAGGCGTCCAGAGGTTCGACAATTCTGGAGAGCTCCCATTGCAGCCTGGCATTTTTAACTTTTTGGTAGATGCGAGACGAATAAACTCCGGGTAATGTATATGTAGTACTGTTATCGAGCATCTCACCTTCTGTCTCTTCTCTCTTTTTAACCGTTTTTATGTACTCAAAAGGTGAAGAGAGCTTTATTTCAAAGTTTTTAAGGTGTTTATTTACTTCTTCTATTGTTTTATTGGCATCTTTTAAAACAGCGAGATGGTCTGCACCTATCGGCAGTAAAAGAGTATCTCCGCTGTATTTTGCTATTTTCTCCAATATAGCTTCAACCGTCTCGGCCCGTTTTTCATAAGGCAAGTCAAGGTGCAGGGCATCCATAAAATAGCCCTGAACAAGTCTTGTTGTGTTAAGCCCGTTCCAGATTAAATCCGCAGGAATATTTCCCGCACCCCGCCAAAGTATGGCTTCGTTAATGCCCACACTTTTTAATATATCCGTTATCGCTTTACTGTGGCCGAAAGTGTCGCTTAAGTAGCCTATGAACTCGCTTTCCCCAAAGTTTTTTGAGTACTCTAAACCTATTTCAAGATTTTTCTTTAAAGATATTGCAGAGGTCAAAAGACTGTCTGCACTTGCAAAAAACGGCCCTATAAAAAGTTTTCTCTCCTTTATGAGATTTTTTATCCTCTCGCAATTTTGCGGCCTGAACTTTAAATAATCTTCCAGAGCGCTCGTCTGTCCGTCAAAATAAAAACAGGGTGCACAATGGTTTTCAAGTTCCCCGAGAATTTCGTCGACAACCTCCAAAAGTCGTAGATTGAACTCTTCTTTGTCTCTGTACCACTCTCTGTCCCAATGGGTATGTAGATATGCTATCACTAATTTTTTCATAATGAAACCTTTCAAAAAGTTAGAAAATCCGATTTTCAACTTTTTGAAAGGTTGAACTGTCGGATGTGAGCAAATGTACGGCAGCGGGCAGCTGGCGGACTTTTGCGACACTGGACGTGATGAAACTTGCAAAAGTTTACCCGAGCTTAGTTTCATATTTGTTCTCATTATAATATATTTTCCTTTTTTTAGGGGAGTTGTAAAAGTGAAAAATTAATTAATATGTTGATACGAGATGACCGTTAATATGTTAATTCCCCTTTCAGGATTGGTTTAAAGTAAATATGAGCAGAAAGAAAAAGATTTTAGCAAAAGTTGAACAGCAGATTTTAATGTGTAAACAGAAGCTTAAAGAGCTTGAGCCGCACATTGAATACAACGCTTCTATGGCGATAGCGTATAACCGTACGCTTGTGGAAAAGGCAATTCTGGTTGACAGGTATAAAAAACTTGTTTTTAAACCTACAATAGGTACGAGATTAAAGCAGGTTCTTGCTTTTCCGCGAAGACAAAAACTCATTTGTGATTTTTTCCATGAATAATTTTTAATCATACAGTCTTTAAAGTCTCTCTTTTCTTATAATTTGAGGGACTTTTTGCGCAAAGCAGCTTTATTTTTCCTTATATATATTATTAATTAAAAAACATCCAATTTTTTGCACTGAACCCTAAAAAGTACTATAATGACCCTGATATATAAATTTTATCAAAAAATAAAGTTACGAGAACTAAAAGGAGAAGTATGAGAAAAGGTTTTACTTTGGCAGAAGTTCTGCTTACTCTGGCGATTATCGGAGTTGTGGCAGCACTTACAATTCCCGCCGTTGTTACAAAGGTCGCTAAAGACCAGTACGTTGTAGGGTTGAAGAAAGCTTACAATACGCTTAAAGCAGTTGAGCGTGAGGCCATACAAGAACATGGTGAGATGGAAAACTGGGACTGGTCAAAAGAATTAACTCCTACGTTCAATACATACTTTCGTCCTTATTTTGATATCTTGAAAGACTGCGGAGCGGGTACTGATGACGGGTGTTTTGTGGGGAAAGATGAGTGGAAGGCTCTTACCGGAACATTGCGCTCTGATAACTATAATACTTCCAGTCGTTACAGAGTAATTACTTCTGACGGTATTACTTTTTTATTTTGGAAAAGTGGCACTACGATATCTACACAAGAAAGAATCGGCCGCTTTTACGTTGATGTTAACGGCAGAAAAGGCCCTAATACTATAGGCAGAGACATTTTCTGTTTTAATATACACCCGACAATAGGAATAAAGCCTCGTGGTGGATTTAGCGGCTCGGATGAGAGTGATCCGATTCCTACAAACGAGGCTAATGACCCTGACGATCCTTATTCCTGCAATGTCAAATGCATAGGCAGCGACTGTGGCTGGAATTGTACAGCTAAAGTCCTCGCAGAAGGCGCGATGAACTATTAATATTTATTCTTATTATATTACAGTCTTTAAAGTCTCTCTTTTCTTATGATTTGAGGGACTTTTTGCGCAAAGCAGCTTTATTTTTTCTAATATATATTAATTAAAAAATGTTCAATTTCTTGCACTAAGCCCTAAAAAGTACTATAATAGCCCTAACATACAAATTTTTAATTTTTATCAAGAAATAAAATACGAGAACAAAAAGGAGAAATGCTTATGCAAAAAGGATTTACATTAGCAGAAATTCTGCTTACTTTAGCTATTATCGGAGTTATAGCGGCGATTACTATTCCTGCCGTGATTACAAAGGTTACAAAAGACCAGTATGTTGTCGGGTTAAAAAAAGCTTATAATACGCTTAGGGCGGTCGAAAGAGAAGCTATACAAGAACACGGCCCTATGGAGAACTGGACTTGGTGGTCAGGAAATGACCCCACAGTAGCCTTTGAAAGATACTTTCTCCCTCACTTTGACGTCTTAAAAAACTGCGGGGCAACGGAAGAAAAAGGCTGTTTTGCGGAGGGGATTACAAGGTTGTATGGTAGTTTTTATGGTGACTACAACGACACCTCATATTACAGAATAGTAACATCTGACGGTATGGCTTGGGCATATGAGACAACTGGCCAGATGCCCCCCTGGAATAATGCTGTGGGCTGGTTCTATGTAGATGTTAACGGCTTAAAAGGTCCGAACAGATTGGGCAGAGATATATTTTTCTTTACCGTATATTCTTCGAACTTGGGTATTAAACCGTACGGTTCTTATGATTGGCACGGTATTACTCCATTATCGACAGAATTCATTGATTCAGAATGCAATACTACTACTGGCTTCGGCAGCTACTGTACCGCAAAAGTTCTCGCGGAAGGCGCGATGAATTATTAATTTCAAAACATAAACAATTTAACTATAACGAGAACAAAAAGGAGAATACTTATGCAAAGAGCTTTTACGCTTTCTTGTAATACGCACAGTTCGGCCCCCTCAACGGAGCCCTCACAAAGGACGTTCGGGCCAAGGCCCTGCCACGTCCGTGCGTTTACGCTCGCAGAAGTTCTGCTCACTCTGGCGATTATCGGAGTTGTGGCAGCGCTTACAATTCCCGCCGTTGTTACCAAGGTCACTAAAGACCAGTATGTTGTCGGGTTAAAGAAGGCTTACAACACGCTTAAAGCTGTTGAAAGAGAAGCAAGACAAGAACACGGCCCTATGGAGAACTGGAGTTGGTCGGGAAGTTCAGGAGCCCCCACAGCAGACTTTGAAAAATATTTCCTTCCACACCTTGACGTCATAAAAAACTGCGGAGCGACAGAAGAAAAAGGCTGTTTTGCGGAGGGGATTATAAGGCTGAAAGGTAGCTGGTATGGTAACTACAACTCCCACCATTATTACAGAATAGTAACATCTGACGGCATGTCTTGGGCGTATGAGAAAACCGGCTGGACAACCCAGACTGTAGGCATTTTCTATGTTGATGTTAACGGCTTAAAAGGCCCGAACAGATTGGGCAGAGATATATTCGAATTTTGGGTCTACTCTTCGAATCTGGGGATAAAACCGATGGGTTCTTATGAATGGGACGGTGTTACTCCATTATCAACAAGTTATGTTGACGAAGAGTGCAATACTGCTGATGGCTATGGCGACACTTGCACCACAAAAGTCCTCTCTGAAGGTGCGATGAATTATTAAATACTCTAAATTTCTTTTTTATGATATTATTTACACAAGATGTCTAATAAAAAAGAAGTTGAAATAGTAATAGATGTTGAAACAACAGGTCTAGACTATACAAGAGAAAAAATCATCGAGTTTGCAGGTGTAAAGCTCATAAACGGCAAGATTGTCCAGCGGTTTGAGACGCTTATAAATCCTAAGCAGCACATTAGAAAGTCTTCTATGGCAATCCACGGCATAACGGAAGATATGGTCGCCAATGCGCCTGTGGAGGAGGAAGTTTTCCCTGAAATATTGGACTTTATAGGTGACGATACACTGGTAGCCCACAACGCTATTTTCGACTTTAGTTTTTTGAACAGAACGTCTAAACGCTTGTACGACAAGCCTTTAGTCAACAAGTATGTCGACACTCAAGAGATGTTCAAAGAGGTGCACCCGCAGTCTGATTCCTGCGGTCTTGAAGCGTTGATGAATAAGTTTAATGTGGAGTTTGAGACAAGGCACCGAGCTATGGCCGATGCTTTGGGCCTTGCGCAGGCTTATCCGTACCTTAAGAAATTGTATTTTCAAAAATATGAGTGGCAGCTTTCTCAAATTCACAATGTCGAATACCTTTTTGAAAGATATCTTCGCATTCAGCAGGCTATAAGCGTTATGCAGTCAGAGATTCAGGACTTGCGTTCAATTTTTAAAATCTATTTTGAAAAAGGCGGAGAAGACATCCAGGCTACAACAGGTGAAATCCTTACGTACAACTCCAAAAAGACTTTTATATATGACTTTCCGTCTATAAAAGATATTTTGGATGAAATAGGCGCGCTTCCCAAGGCTGTGAAACTGAATAACGCCTTTGTAGACAGGCTTGTAAGCGGTGCGTCATTGGATAAAGAAATAAGAGAGCAGATAAAATCAGCCAGAACGGAAATAACGGAAAACAAGAGCTTTAACGTTATAAGGCCTGACAAACGCTGCTAGATTGTATGGAATATCCTTCCAAACTTGTTCAAATGAAACGGATATAGTAAAATGTTCCCCGAGTTGTGCCGCACAAGAAGGCTTAACGACTGCTAAATAAATTAAGGACAGTAATTATGATTCAATACTACATTGTCGACGCTTTTGCAGACCGGTTGTTTAAAGGCAACCAGGCAGGTGTTTGTTTGTTGGAAGAGTGGATTGACAAGAGTACGATGCAAAATATTGCATTTGAAAACAATCTTGCCGAAACAGCTTTTATTGTAAAGCGTGAAGATTATTACTATCTGCGTTGGTTCACGCCGGAGATTGAGATGGATTTATGCGGCCATGCTACCTTGGCAAGTGCTTTCGTTATTGCTAATTTTGTTGATAAAGAGAATACCGTTATAAGATTTGAAACAGCAAGCGGAACTTTAAAGGTGGAAAAAATTGACGATTTGTACGTAATGGACTTTCCTTCAAGAAAACCTGCAGCAGTCGAAGTAAGCGCTCTTATGGAAAGCGCGGTTGGTGTACCCGTGCTTGAAGCGCATTTGTCAAGGGATTTACTCTTATTGGTGAAAGATGAGCAGACAGTTAGAACATTAACTCCGAATATAGAGCTGCTTAAAACCATTCCCGACGTTTTAGGAGTTATTGTCAGCGCAAAAGGAGACAACTGCGATTTTGTTTCACGTTTTTTTGCACCGAATGCAGATATGAACTCCCCCGAAGACCCTGTAACCGGCTCGGCGCATTGTACACTTATCCCTTTCTGGGCGCAAAGGCTGCACAAAACCAAGATGCTGGCAAAACAGCTTTCAAAAAGAGGAGGAACGCTTTTTTGTGAAGACTTGGGGGACAGAGTGAAAATAGCAGGCAAGGCAGTGCTTTATTTACAAGGTAAAATAAGGGTGAAATAGCCTAATTATATTAATGACCATAAAAAAAAGAGCTAAGCGTGAAGCATTAGCCCTTAAACTTGTGTTGTATCCCCAAGTTTCGTGTGTTCTCTCATCTCTCTCGTGTGTTTTTTTCTCTGATTCCGTCGTGTCTCTAAAATGTGGTTGTGAAGTAGTAAGTAGTAGTAGATAAAGTGTGAAGGTAATTATAATTCTTTTTTTATTTTTTCTTTTCTCTTGTTGTGTGTGTCTCGTACATATATAAAGTATTCGATTTCAAAAATATTGCTTTTTTATATATCTTTTACTTAACTTTTTGTTATATTTTGTAATATTACTTAACAAAATAGGCTCTAAATGAGCCTATAGATTGAAAAAATTAAAGCTGCTAATTCTAATAATTCATAGCCCCTTCGGCTAGTATTTTTGTGGAGCAAGATACACCGTAACCAGAAGTAGTGTTGCACTCTGCATCAACAACATCTGTCGGAACTGGAGTAATACCGTCATCATAATAAGAACCGCCCGGTTTAATCCCCAGATTTGAAGGGAAGACGAAAAACCAAAATATATCTCTGCCCATTCTGTTTGGACCCTTTAAGCCGTTAACATCTACAACGAAAATACCTTTTTGTTCCAGAGGGGTTCCGCCGCCTTGTGCAGAGTACAACCATGACATACCGTCAGATGTTATTATTCTGTAAAATGAGGTATTGTCAACACCACCTTCAAAGTCCCCATTTAATCTTGTAATCTCCTCCGAAAAGCAGCCTTTTTCTTCTGTCACACCACAGTTTTTTAAGACGTCGAAGTGGGGCAGGAAGTATTTTTCAAACTCAGCTGTGGGGCCTAAAACACCTGAGCCTGCAGACCACAGCCAGTTCTCCATAGGGCCGTGTTCTTGTATCGCTTCTCTTTCAACTGCTTTAAGCGTGTTGTAGGCCTTTTTAAGGCCTGTGACATACTGGTCTTTAGTAACTTTTGTTACAACGGCGGGGATTGTAAGCGCCGCTACAACTCCGATAATCGCCAAAGTAAGCAGAACTTCTGCAAGCGTAAACGCATTCTTTTTCATAAGCATTTCTCCTTTTTGTTCTCGTTATAGTTAAATTGTTTATGTTTTGAAATTAATAATTCATAGCCCCTTCAGAGAGGACTTTCGCGGTGCAGTAGCTGCCGCTGAAAGAAGTATTGCAGTTTGCATCAATATTATTTTTAGACACTTGGTTAACACCGTCGACATCATAAGAACCTTCCGGTTTAATACCCAAGTTTGACGGGAAGACGTTAAATGTAAATATATCTCTGCCCCATCTGTTAGGGCCTTTTAAGCCGTTAACATCTACATAAAACCAGCCCCGCGACCACAGAGGATATGTGCTGTCGTCTTTACCATACGCCCAAGACATACCGTCTGATGTTATTATTTTGTAATATCCGGCGGTGTTGACGCTGTATCCTGCAGAGTTACCACTCAGGACTGTAAGCTCCTCCGCAAAGCAGCCTTCTTCTGTTGTAGCACCGCAGTTTTTTAAGACATCGAAGCGTGGGAGGAAGTATCTTTCAAAGTCAGCTGTGGGGTCTGAACCCCATCCTCCTGTAGACCAACTCCAGTTCTCTATAGGGCCGTGTTCTTGTATCGCTTCTCTTTCGACCGCTTTAAGCGTATTATAAGCTTTTTTTAACCCGACAACATACTGGTCTTTAGTGACTTTTGTGACAACAGCGGGAATAGTAAGCGCCGCCACAACTCCGATAATCGCTAAGGTCAAAAGCACCTCAGCCAAAGTAAATCCCTTTGCTCCTGTAGAATTTCTTTTAGAAATTTCCCCCTTCGCTAAGCCACTAAAGCGGCAACAAAGAGTACGCCTCGTACCTCGGCTACTCCTTGCTTGCGCGGGGTCCCTGTCGCCTATCTCTCTTGAAATCGGACAGCTCAGCCCCCTCAACGGAGCCTTCGCCTCAGACGTCTTCGCTTCGCTCGCGTCCGTCCGATTCCGCTTCACGCCCTGTGCGAGCGCTCTCGCGCCCACTACGGGCTGTCGGCTTGCGCATTCTTTTTGCATAAGCATTTCTCCTTTTTGTTCTCGTTATTTTATTTCTTGATAAAAATTAAAATTTGTATGTTAGGGCTATTATAGTACTTTTTATGGCTCAGTGCAAGAAATTGAACATTTTTTAATTAATTATATATCAGGAATAAAGCTGCTTTGCGCAAAAAGTCCCTCAAATCATAAAAAAGAGGGACTTTAAAGACTGTAATATAATAAGAATAAAAGATTAATAATTCATAGCTCCTTCAGAGAGGACTTTTGTGGCGCAGTAGTCGCCGCAGTAGTTGCTACCGGAAGAAGTGTTGCAGTCTGAATCAACATCACTTGTCGAAATAGGATCAATGGTGACGAAATTTTCATAAGAACCGCTCGGTTTAATGCCAAGATTTGAAGGAAAGAAGTCAAATGAAAATATATCTCTGCCAAGTCTGTTGGGACCTTTTAAGCCGTTAACATCTACATAGAACCAACCGCGCACATTCAGTGAATCTGAGTAGCCGGAATTTAAATACGCCCAGGACATACCGTCAGATGTCACTATTTTGTAAAACGAAGTGCTGTTAAAGTCAGTAGTCCAAGGACTGCCGTTTATTCGTGTGTGCTCTTCCGCAAAACAGCCTTTTTCTTCTGCTGCTCCGCAGTTTTTTAAGACATCAAAGTAAGGCAAAAAGTATCTTTCAAAGTTAGTCGTGACATTACTTGGCCAGTCCCAGTTCACCACAGGGCCGTGTTCTTGTATAGCTTCTCTTTCAACCGCTTTAAGCGTATTGTAAGCCTTCTTTAACCCGACAACATATTGGTCTTTAGTGACCTTAGTAACAACAGCGGGAATTGTAAGCGCCGCTACAACTCCGATAATCGCTAAAGTAAGCAGAACTTCTGCCAAAGTAAACGCACCTGCTTGCAGGCGGGAAATCTTAGAATTCGAGCCATACGAGGATAAATCCGCGGCGAGAGCTTGTTTTTCCATAAAATTAATTCCCTTAAAACCGAAACAATAAATTAAAGTTTAGTTTATTTTTATCTAGTATACTTTAATTAATTCTAGTGTACTTGATTTTAAAAAAGCTGTCAAATGTTTAGACTTGTTATCATGAAAAATGAAAAAGACAGCAATCTGCTATTTAAATTAGGGCATAAAATTAAATATGAACGCAGCAAAAAAAACATTACGCAGCAATACCTGGCTGAACTTGCTGATTTGAGTATTCAGGCAATTAACGCTATTGAAACAGGTAAAAGTGATGTAAAATTCACCAATCTTTACGCTATTTCACAAGTGCTGGGGCTTAATCTCGGAGATTTTTCCGACTTTAGACTTTGAGCGTTCGCGTCAGACTTTTCTTAATAATGTTATAACCTATTCTTTTATCGCATCCGCGCATTCGGGACATATCCCCTCGGCGGAGAGTTCTCTGTATTTCCAGCATCTTTCGCATTTTTCACCCTTGGCGAGAGTAATATACACTTCATAGCCGTCTTCAGAAAGTGACGAAACAACACCCTGGGGCTTTTCAGATACGAGTTCCGCGCTCGATGTTATGAAAATATCTTTCAAGTCATTTTCGTATTTTTTGAGAATAGATCCGCTGCCCGCTTTCGTGTCTGCGTTTTCTCCAACCTTAATATATACGCCCACTTCCAAAGAGCTTCCAACTGTTTTGTTTTCTGATGACCTTAGGGGCTCGATGGCACGGGTTACTATTTCACGTACTTTTAAAAGTTCGCTGAACTCACACTCAAGTTCGTTGTTTTCCCATTGAGGGTGCACTTCTACCCAGTCTGAAAGCAATATACTCTTCAAACCCTGCCGTTGGCATTCGGGTGTGTTTTGCCAGATGTCTTCGGCCTGGTGCGGCATAACGGGAACCAGAATCCGCACTATGGTTTGAAGCATTTCATGGAGTACGGTCTGACAAGCACGTCTTGAGAGCGATTTTTTGCCTGACGTGTAAAGTCTGTCTTTAACGATATCCAGATAAAACGAACTCAACTCAACTGCCGCAAAGTTTTGCAGGTATTGGAAATATTTGTAAAATTCATAGTTTTCAAAAGACTCGTCAACATTTTTCACAAGTACGTTAAGTCTGTGGAGGGCGAATTTGTCTATGGGTTTGAGTTCGTCGTATGCCGCATAGTCTTTTTCGGGCTCAAAATCAAACAGGTTTCCAAGCAGGAAGCGTGCAGTGTTTCTGGTTTTTTTAAAGATTTCAACCAACTGCTTTATAATAGTTTCGCCGATTTTGGCGTCGTTTCTGTAGTCTACACTTGCCGCCCACAGCCTTAAGATGTCTGCTCCGTAGTCTTTTGTGATATCTTGAGGCGTTACGAAATTGCCCAGAGATTTGGACATTTTTCTGCCGTCGCCTGCCATAATGAAACCGTGGGTAAGAACGCTTTTGTAGGGCGCAGTGCCGTTTATGGCCACACAAGTCAAAAGTGAAGACTGGAACCATCCGCGGTATTGGTCTGTTCCCTCAAGGTACATATCGACAGGAGTGCCGAGAAGTTCGTCTTTTCTTGCGTCAACTACTGCTGACCAGCTTACGCCCGAGTCAAACCATACGTCCATAATGTCTTTTTCGCGTGTTATATCACAGCTTCCGCAGGAACATTTGAAGCCTTCGGGCAGAAGGTCTTTAGTGTCGAGTTTAACCCAAGCGTCAGAGCTTTGTTTTTCAAATACTTTTGCGACATGGTCTATTGTATCGTCGTTTAAAATTGCTTCACCGCAAGATTTACAGTAGAAAACAGGGATTGGGACGCCCCAGGCGCGCTGACGTGAAATGCACCAGTCGGAGCGGTTTTCAACCATGTTTGAAATTCTTCTTTCGCCGTTTGCGGGTATCCACTTAACTTCACTTATTGCTTTTAAAGTTTGTTCTTTGTAGTCTCCTACTCTTACAAACCACTGTGGGGTTGCACGGTACATAACAGGCTTTTTGCATCTCCAACAGTGTGGATAGCTGTGCTCAACCGTACCTTTCGAAATAAGAGCTTTCTTTCCTTCAAGCTTTTCAATAATCATGGCGTTGCCTTTGTAGTAAGGCGTTCCTGCTAAATCAGGTACTTCGTGTGTCCAGACGCCTTTGTCATTCAAAGGAGAAAAGGTCTCTATCCCGTATTTCTGGCCGACTTCCCAGTCTTCAAGACCGTGGCCTGGGGCTGTGTGTACTGCACCCGTACCTGCTTCGGTTGTAACGTGTTCACCCAGTATAATAGGTGAAAACCTGTCGTACAACGGATGTTTTGTATTATAGCTTTCAAGCTCCATACCCGTTAGCGAGCCTATAGAAACAGTTTCCTGCCACTCGACTTCTTTGCAGAAACTATCCACCAGGTCTTTTGCTATTACATAATTAGCGTTTTCGTATTGAAGTATTTCATAATCAAACTTAGGATGCATACAAACCGCCATGTTGGACGGAATTGTCCAGGGAGTTGTTGTCCATATTATTGTATAAAGCGGTAAATCAGAAGTTATACCCGCCTTACTATATATTTCCCGGGGGTCTTCAAATTCAAAACGCACGTAAATAGCGTGGGATATGTGGTCGCCGTATTCTACTTCGGCTTCGGCAAGCGCTGTTTCGCAATCCGCACACCAATAAACAGGTTTAAGGCCCTTTTGAACGTAACCTTTTTTATAAATTTCCCCGAAAATTCTTATTTGCTGTGCCTCAAATGACGGGTCTATAGTGTTATACGGGTGTTCCCAGTCCCCCCAACATCCAAGACGGCGGAAGTTGTCCTCCTGCCCTTTCAGGTTTTTCATGGCAAAGTCGCGGCAAAGCTGGCGCAGTTCGTAAGGGGTAACAGACTCCCTCCCCCCCTTTAGTTTTTTCACTACGGCGTTTTCAATGGGCATACCGTGGGCGTCATAGCCCGGCACATAGGGCGCGTAAAAGCCTTTTTGGGATTTGTATTTTAAAAGAATATCTTTCAGTATTTTATTTAGAGCCGTACCTATGTGTATTTTGTCTGAACTTAAGTATGGAGGGCCGTCGTGAAGGATAAAAGACTTGGATTTCTCCCGCTGTGCCGCGCTTTTTTCGTAAACCTGAATCTCATCCCAAAACTTCTGGATTTCTACCTCGCGAATAGGTGCGTTAGCGCGCATAGCGAGCGTGGTTTGCGGTAAATTCAGTGTGTCTTTTAATTCCATAACTTCAGTCCTCTAAATAACTTTAAGAATAATATACCTCAAACCTGCACATACATCAAAAAGTTTTAAAAATAAAAAAGATATTTGCAAAAGGTGCGATGAATTACTGATGGATGTTATAACAGAGCTAAAACAGAGCATTTACACCGCCTTTTTCAATGTTTTCTTCTTTTGTAGTTTCCAAATACTTCTAAAAAAGTATTTTGTCTTGTTAAATACACTTATATCTTGCAACAAGCCTAAAAAATTGTATAATATTTTTATTGATAGAATCAGAGCATATTATAAGCAATACAAGGCTGTGAGAAGATAGTATTATAAGAAGGACAAATATATGAACATGAAAAAAGGATTTACTTTGGCTGAGGTGCTTTTAACCTTGGCGATTATCGGAGTTGTTGCTGCGCTTACCATTCCCGCTGTTGTAACAAAAGTTACCAAAGACCAATACGTCACAGGCCTTAAAAAGGCCTACAATACATTGAAAGCTGTTGAGCGTGAGGCCATACAAGAACACGGGCCTATGGAGAACTGGAGCTGGTCAACAGGAGGACACGGCTCAGACCCCACAGCCGACTTTGAAAAATATTTTCTACCGCACCTAGACGTTTTAAAAAACTGCGGAGCGACAACAGAGACAGGCTGCTTTGCGGAAGGGCTTACAGACTTAGATGGCGGCTCTTGGGGTGACCTCAACTACGCCACATATTACAGAATAGTAACATCTGACGGTATGTCCTGCGCATATTATAAATACGGCAACACAGCTTCCCTGTCCGTGCGGGGCTGGCTCTATATAGATGTCAACGGCTTAAAGGGTCCAAACAGACTTGGCAGAGATATATTTGCATTTGACGTCTACCCTTCAAACCTTGGCATTAAACCGCATGGTTTTTATGCTGGCAATGGTGTCACCCCAGTGCCGACAAGTGAAGTTAATACAGTCTGCAACACTTCTCGTGATGGCATCTTCTGCGCCGCAAAAGTCCTCGCAGAAGGCAAGATGGATTATTAGAAAGGTATAAATTATGAAAAGAAAAGCTTTTACGCTAGCGGAAGTTCTGCTCACTTTGGCGATTATCGGAGTTGTGGCGGCGCTTACAATTCCTGCCGTAACCCAAAAATCGTCGAAGCGGCAGTACGTAACGTCATTGCAAAAGGCAAACAGTACACTTAAACAGGTCATGCAAAGTGCAGAATTGAAAAACGGCCCTATAGCCTCTTGGAAGGTTGAGTATGACCATAGTGATTTTGAAAAATTCCTCTTACCACATTTTGATGTTTTAAAAAACTGTGGTGCAACAACTGACAGCGGATGTACGGCCTCAAAGTATAAATTGAAAGATGACACAAATTGGGGAAATCCGAATAGAAGCGAATACTACAAAATACTCACATCTGACGGGATATCATATTTTTACTACGTGCCTGCTGACAGGACTGATAATAACCGGACAATCGGGTGGATTCTTGTTGATGTCAACGGAAAGAAAGGGCCAAATGTACGGGGCAGAGATTTTTTCAGATTCAATTTGTACCGTTATTATGGAATTAAACCCCATGGCACTTACAACTCTGATGACGATGCTTATCTGTCAGCCGACCGTGTGGATGCTTCTTGTCTTGATACGGGAATATATTGTACGGCCAAAGTCCTCTCTGAAGGCGCTATGAATTATTAATGAATGGAGAACAAAATATGAAAAAAGAATGCGTAAGCCGGCAGCCCGAAGTGGGCGCGAGAGCGCTCACACAGGGCGTGGAGATAGGCGACGTAGGAATTTCTAAAAGAAATTCTACAGGAGCAAATGCGTTTACGCTCGCAGAAGTTCTGCTTACCCTGGCTATTATCGGAGTTATAGCGGCGCTTACTATTCCCGCTGTTGTAACAAAAGTTACCAAAGACCAATACGTCACAGGCCTTAAAAAGGCCTACAATACATTGAAAGCTGTCGAAAGAGAAGCTATACAAGAACACGGGCCTATGGAAAACTGGACTTGGTCTGCAGGAGGTAGTAATTCAGACCCCACAGCAGACTTTGAAAAATACTTTCTCCCCCACTTTGATGTTTTAAAAAACTGCGGGGCGACAACAGAAAAGGGCTGCTTCGCGGAGGGGCTTACACTTTTAGATGGCGGGTCTGAGGGTGACTACAACTCCGCCTACTATTACAAAATAGTAACATCTGACGGTATGTCCTGGGCGTATCAAAATTCCGGCTACTCGGGTTCACTGAATGTGCGAGGTTGGTTCTATGTAGATGTTAACGGCTTAAAAGATCCGAACAGATGGGGCAGAGATATATTTGCATTTGACGTTTACTCTTCGAATCTTGGGATTAAACCTGTCGGTTCTTATCACCGCACTGATGTTCCGGTTCAGATAAGTGGTGTTGATTCAGAATGCAATACTTCTTTAAGTGGTGCTTTTTGCGCCGCAAAAGTCCTCTTTGAAGGGGCGATGAATTATTAAAAAATTCAAAAATCTCAAAAATAAAAGACGAAGATTAACTTCGTCTTTTTTGTGCTAAAATTACTCGTATGAATACAGAAATTTTAAAAATAGCTATTCCCAACAAGGGAAGACTTTCAGAGAAGATTTACGAACTTTTAAACAAAGCGGGTCTAGTGTTTGAGACTAAAAAAGACCGCGGTTTAAAAGTATGCACACAAGACGGCAAATACATTTTGATATTTGTCCGAACCCAGGACATACCGCGCTTTTTAGACGCAGGTGTGGCGGATATCGGCTTTACGGGCTGGGATATAGTGTGCGAAGAGGCTCCGAATTTACAAAATCAACTCGACAAGATAAAAGATTTAGAGTTTGGCGGCTGTGATATGGTTGTGGCCGTAAAAGATGAAGACACATACAAAACGCCCTCCGACCTGCCTGAGTGCATTAATGTTGCGACTTCATTCCCGAACTTAGCTAAAAAATATTTTGAAAAGTTGGGCAAAAAGGCTAAAATCATAGAAGTTTCAGGAGCTGTAGAAATCACGCCCGCCTTGGGTTTGAGCGATGTTATAGTTGATATAACTTCATCGGGCGCTACTTTAAAGTCTAACAGGCTAAGGGTAATAGACACTATTATGAGCTCAACGGCAGTTGTTGTCGCCCGTAAAAACCTTATAGAAGAGAAACAATCCAAGGTACAAACGCTTTTGAGGGCGCTTGATTCTGTTATTGACGCCAAAGAAAAGAAATATTTAATGGCGAATGTGCCGAAGAAAAATTTGGACAAAATTAAAGAATTCATGCCGGGCCTCTCATCTCCCACGGTAATGACCTTGTGGGGCAATGATGATTGTGTGGTGATACACGTTGTTGTAGATAAAGACAAAATTTATGACAGCATAGACGCCCTTAAAAATCTTGGCGGCGAGGGAATTTTGATTCTTACTGTTGATCAAATGGTCAGATAGTTATGGAAAACATAAAAAAATTAATCGAAACTGTCAGGGCATTAAGGGGAGAAGGCGGCTGCAATTGGGACAGGGAGCAGACCCACACAACTTTGCGTCCGCACATGCTTGAAGAAGCTTATGAAGCCGTTGACGCCATGAACTCGGGGGATATGAAACACCTTAGAGAAGAGCTCGGGGATGTTCTTTTGCAGGTTGTTTTGCATTCTCAAATTGCCGATGAAAGAGGCGATTTTAATGTTGACGATGTGGCCTGTGTTATTAATGAAAAGCTTGTAAGGCGCCACCCGCACGTGTTTAGCAACACAGAAGTCAGTTGTGTTGATGATATTTTGAGAAATTGGGAACAGATAAAGGGCGAAGAAAAGCCGCACAGGAAAAGCGTTTTAGACGGCGTTTCAAAATCCCAGTCGGCCTTAATGTCTGCCCAAAAACTTTCTAAAAAGGCCGTAAAGGCTGGTTTTGAATGGCAAAATGAAGAGCAGCTCTACGAGTGCATTTTTTCCGAATTTGACGAGTTTAAAGATGCCTGTACTTTCGAAGAAAAACAAGAAGAGTTGGGCGATATCCTTTTTGCGCTGGTTAATCTGGCACATTGGAACGGTATAGACGCGGAGCAGGCTTTGATTTTGTCCAATGAAAAGTTTACCAAACGCTTTAAGTGCATGGAAGAGCAAAGTCAAAAACCTTTAAAAGAACTTACATTCGATGAGTGGGAAGAGCTTTGGAAGCAGGCTAAAAAGAAATCTTAAGGGAAATGTATTCCTTCATTGCTTACAAGTTATTTTAAGGTATAATCTATTCTATGAATAGGTTTCTGAATTTTATTTTAGGTTTTGTGTTCTGTTTTTCTCTCGCACAGTGCGCCTATGCAGGGACAACAAAGTTTATGGTTGTGTCTGATGCCGTCATTGATGTCAAAATGGAAAACGGATTTCAGGTAAAGCAGTCTCAATCAATATACGACCTTCAAAAAACCGTAAAAATGATTAACAATCTTAACCCCGATTTTACGGTGTTTCTGGGCGACAATATAAAAACTCCGAGTACAAACGGGGCTGCTGCGTTTGGAAAGATTATCAACAAACTGAAAAAACCCGTTTATGTCTTGACGGGTAACTCTGATGTAGCCCAGGTGATAGGCGTCAGTAAAAAAGAGTACTACAGGCTTGTAAACAAGTTTTCCCATAACAAAATAAGAAAATTACCCGATGACAGAAGAATGAGTTTAAACCTTGTCTTTTTGTATTTGGATGGCGTAAACCAGTTTATCCCGGGGTCAAAAGGGTATTTTAAAGACGATGAACTTATTTGGCTTGAAAAAAAGCTGAAGCAGTACAAAAATGACAAAGTAGTTATTTTCCAGCACTTCCCCGTAATGACGGCAGACGGGGAAGATGCAGAGTCGATTCACAAAGTTGATGAATATAAAAAAGTTCTGTCCCGCCACAACAATGTTATAGCCATTATATCCGGCCATTCAAAAAATGAAGACGCAACAGAAGTTGACGGTATAATGCACATAAGCGTTCCTTCGCTCTCTCAAGGGGGTTTTTATAACGAGGTGGCAATCGAAGAGAGCGCAGGGAAGAAATATATTATTAAAATAAAAACTCACCATATCGAGTAGGAGAAAAAATGTTAAAAACATACGAAAACTTTAAGGATTTTATTATAAGACACAGCCATTTTTTTAGTCTTGTTGTACTGGCGCTTTTTTGCTATTTGTTTTTATTTTTTAATTTGGGTGCTTATTCGCTCATAGATGTCGATGAGACAAGGTATGCAGCTATCACCAAGGCAATGTTTTCAACGGGAGACTGGGTGACACCGTTTTTAAACGGCGAACCGTTTTTAGAAAAACCGCCCCTACTTTTTTGGCTGGGCGCTTTATCTTATAAGATTTTCGGGAATACAAGCGATTTTGTTTCACGTTTCCCTACGGCGATGTTTGCTGTTTTCACCGTATTTTTTACATATTTCTTTGCAAGAAAAGCCTTAGGTCAGGCCTTTGGGTTAATTTCAGCCATGATACTCTTGTCTTCGGTATGGTTTTTAATATTTTCACACGTAGTTATTTTAGACATAGGCTTCTTGTCTCTGGTGACTGCTTCGATATACAGTGTGCTTCTTATTTTATTCTGCCGGGAACAGAATAAAAAATATTGCTGGTGGTCCGGATATATTTTTATGGCCCTCGCGGTTTTAATGAAAGGCCTTATAGGAATAATAATACCTGTTTTAGTTATTTTCTTCTGTCTTCTTGCAACAAGAAGGCTTAAAGAAATTTTCAAACCGGTTAACTGGCTGGTAGGTATTCCGCTGTTTCTTTTGATAACAATTCCCTGGCATTATCAGATATGGCTTGCACATAAGCAGGTGTGGATTCACGATTATATAATGGTTCACCACTTTGCAAGGTTTACAGACTCTGAAGGTATTGGGCGGAAACAACCTTTCTTATTCTATGTACCAATACTTTTTGCAGGTTTTGCTCCCTGGACAATGAGTATGGTGTCCGCGATGATTAGCGGAATAAAGGTAATCATAAGAGATTTCAGGGCTACAAAGCTCATTAAACCTATATTCTCAACAGATACAAACGATAAAAAAATACTTGTCACAATGAGCATTTATTTTCTTGTTGTTTTCTTGTTTTTCAGTATATCGAGTTCAAAAATCCCTACATACATTTTAGTTGCACTTCCGCCTTTAGCAATGCTGTGCGGATACTATTGGTGGGGCTATATTTCATACGGCAAATTCACCCGCGGCATAGTGATATCAACGGTTATAACCGTAATAATGTTTATCCTTGCAGGTTTAGCAGGTGCAAATCTGGGTTTCTTTATATCGCTGCCCGTAGGCATAGATACTTTCAGGATTATAAGCGTGTGCTGGGCAATAGTTCTCTCGCTAATAGCCCTGATGTGCCTGTTGACCAAAAACCGTGCCCTGCTGTTTTTAACGAATGTTTTTCTGGTTCTTGGTGCTACGTTAATAATAACGTCAAAAGTGCTGGGTTTTATACTGTTGTATGGTCAGGACGAGCTTATTAATTTTGCGAATATAACAAAAGCTGTGCCAAACACAACTCTTGTAACTTTTGACTTTTCCTCTAAATACTCGATTCTTAATGTAAGACCTGAAAAAGTTTATTTTATACACAATCTTGACTACGACAAGTTGAAAAAGGTTGAGGAAACTACGCTTAAGGAAAAGTCACCCCTTTATGTTATTGTGAGAAACAAAAATTTTAAAAATTTCGATGAACGTTTTGTTGATTACATAACAGCTGAAAAGGGAGAAAAATATACTTTGCTTATACACAAAAGGGATGTTCGGCAAAAACGGGGCGGCTAAAGAGGAATTTTGACTTTAAATTCCGTAGTTCCCCCCGCGCTTGTGAAAGAAATATCGCCCTGATGTTTTTCAATGATTTTCTTACAAATGGCAAGCCCGAGGCCTGTTCCTTCACCAACTTTTTTAGTTGTAAAGCCCGCGTGGAATATTTTCTGTGAGCAGTCTTCGCTTATGCCGCAGCCGTTATCGGAAATTAAAATGCACATATCGTCTTCTTCGATGAAAGTTGATATAGTTATTTTGCTTGCTCCTGCTTGAATTGAGTTCATTAAAAGGTTTAAAAAGACCTGATTTAACATATTCGGGTAACAGTTTATAAAAGGAACCTGAGCGTAGTTTTTAACTATTTCAATTTTATCTTTCGTTTTGTGGCGCAGTATATTCAGGGTTAAATCAAGTTCCGCGTTAATGTCCGCCTGCTGTTGAATGTCTTCATCCAGCCTCACAAAGCGTTTTAAAGACTGTACGAGATTGTTTATGCGCTTTATGGCGTCTGTGTCTATTTCATTAAACTCTTTGATTAACTCAAGACCCTCTTCGCCCATTTCAGAAGCCTTTTGACGCATTTCATTATTCGCGCTTATTGAAGCCAGAGGGGTATTGATTTCATGGGCAACAGAAGCTATGAGCTGTCCCAAAGAAGCCATCTTTTCTGAATTTATAAGCTGCAGCTGCGTCTCTCTCAATTTTTTAAGGGTGTTTTCCAACTCTTCGTTTTGAAAATTTATTTTTTCAAAAAGCTGCATTTTCAAAAGAGCATTGGTGATTTGCACGCAAATACTTGTAAGGAGTTCTTTTTCAACTTCACTGATATCTTTTTTCGATGTCAAAACCACAACATATCCCATTAAATTGTCACCGCTGTAAGATGGCATAACAATGCGTGTTAAGGGGCTTTTAAGGTGTTCGGCTATACCCTGATGTTCTTTCATGACAGCCGCGGCGGAGATTTTTTTGGCCGCTAAATCTTTTTGAGTATTGTCGTCAAACAGCACATCTTCGCCGATTTGCGAAGAATAACCTGCGGGATATATGTACTCGATTTTATTGGTATCGGCTATGAAGTAAACCTTGGCAGCCGCAAAAATAATGCTGAGTTCCTTAAGGGCTGTGTTTATAAGGTCTTTGATGTCTTTTGTTTCCAAGATGCTTGTAGATATGCGGTTTAAAAGGCCCATTTTCACTGCCTGATTTTGAGCCATGGAACTTGTTGATGCAAACTCCTGATTTTGGATTTTCAGTTTTTCATTTTCCGCCTCAAGCCTTTCGAGCAGGATTTCTTTTGTTATGTCGTAAAAATAGATAATTTTGAGATTTTTTATTGTGACCGCTTTGATAATGTACTGTTCAAACGTTATGTTGTCGCGCTGAAAAGAGGCGGCGGAGCAGTAGTCATATTTGCTTGAAAGAGCAGCGGAGATGGGTGTGTATGTTTTCAAGTCTTCATTTTCCAAAATGCAGATGTCAAAGTGGAACTTGTTGACTACTTTGTTAAAGTTTTCATCGCCGAATATCCGTGCAAAAGCGCGGTTGCTGTGATAGGCATCCGCTCGCCTGTCGTAAACGATAACAGGCTCTTCAAGAGAGTCATATAAACCTTTTAGAACTTTCCCCATATACCGAGACCTCGCACAAATTAGTAAAATCCGATTTCAACTTGTGCGAAATTGAACCGTCGGATGTGAGGGAGCGGCACGAACAGCAGTTCAGGACGTTTCCCGCCGACTAAGCTTTAGTGAACATTAGTCTTGATAATATCTTAACGCATATCAGGATATAAAGGAAATTCTTTGCAAAGCTTTAAACTGCGCATGCGCAGATTTTCAATGCTGTCACGCTCAAGTACAGCGTCCGCAATTATTTTTCCGATTTCCACCATCTGTGCTTCGCCAAACCCGCGTGTTGTAGCTGCAGGCGTACCAAGCCTCACGCCGCTTGTTACAAAAGGACTTTGAGGGTCATTAGGCACGGTGTTTTTGTTCGCGGTGATGCCTACTTCTTCAAGAAGGTTTGCAATGTCTTTTCCTGTTTTGTTTAATTTCCTTAAATCCATTGTCATCAAGTGGTTTTCGGTAACTCCGCCGACAACGTCTATTCCTTCCGCCATAAGTGTTTTGGCCAATGTTTGAGCGTTTTTAACGACGTTCTGCGCCCAAACTTTAAATGACGGGTCAAGCGCTTCTTTCAGCGCAACCGCTTTTCCCGCAATAATATGCTCGAGCGGGCCTCCCTGAATACCCGGGAAAACCGCCTTGTCTATGCCCATAGCATGTTCTTTTGAGCACATAATAATGCCGCCCCTCGGGCCCCTTAGGGTTTTATGCGTGGTTGTGGTAATAAAGTCCGCATATCCCGCAGGTGAAGGGTGTACGCCTCCTGCTACAAGCCCTGCAATGTGCGCTATATCCGTAAATAAATACGCGCCGGCTTTATCAGCTATTTCTTTAAAGCGTTTAAAGTCAATTATTTTAGAGTAGTTGCTCGCACCTGCGATAATCATTTTCGGTTTTTCTTTAAGCGCAAGCTCTTCAAGCGCATCGTAGTCTATGACACCGTTGTCGTTTACTCCGTAGCTTACTATGTCAAAATACAAACCCGAAAAGTTAACGGGCGAGCCGTGAGTAAGGTGGCCGCCGTTTGAAAGGTCCATACCGAGGACTTTGTCACCCGGTTTTAAGGCGTACAAAAACACTGCCATATTAGCTTGAGCGCCCGAGTGCGGCTGTACGTTGGCATGCTCGACATTGAAAAGCTTTTTGCATCTCTCGGCAGCTATTTCTTCTATTTTATCAACATTTTCACAGCCGTTATAAAATCTTTTGTAAGGTTTCCCCTCCGCGTACTTGTTTGTTAAAACGCTTCCACAGCAAGCCATAACAGCCTCTGATGTAAAGTTTTCACTTGCTATCAGCTCTATAGTCTCTCTCTGTCTTTTAAGCTCCGCCTCAATATATTGAGCCACTTCGCTGTCGACTTTTTTTACCAAATCTAATTCCATATCTTTTACCCCCTGCTTTTTGAAATCTTTTCTTTACTCCCGCTCATTTCGTTATAAGCTCTGCATATGCTCGCTTCTCATTATAACAAAAAAATATTAAATTATTCTTTACACTCTTGTGCTCAAGAAGAAAAACGGTTAATATATTATCAAACGAGAACAAAGGGTCTATAAATGAGAGAACAAAAACACTGCTTCCTTAAAAGGGGAGCGTCCGTGATTTCGCGTATGCATACAGCAATCTCGCTGATAGAGGTTTTAGTGCTGCTGCTTGTTGTGTCTGTAACACTGGCTGCGTTTGCCCCGGTGATAACAAAAAGGTACAGTGATTCACTTAAAGTTAACCTTGACTCAGCATCGGGCAGTTCAGCCTTTTTAGTAGTTGATAATGACTTAGACAACGTTATCCTCTACCCTAAAGGTGATGCCCTTAAAATGTTGGAAGTTGTGTCTTCTAACGTAGTAGAACTAACTAACAAAGGAGGCAATCCTTTAGAAGTTAAGTTTATCCTGCAAGGCGCGGGCGGAGGAGGCGGGGGATATACAAAAGTATCCGACATAGCCACTAACTCTTCACTTACAGGGACAATAAGCCAAACGGTAAGTTCAACTGAAAATAAAACGTGGGACTTTAGAATACCAAGGGGTATTACCAAAGCCAAAGTTACTATCTCAGGCGGCGGCGGCAGCGGCGGTGCAGGAAGTACCCCGCCAAGTGAAGAATACTTACTTCCATCAGCCAGAAACGGTAACGAGGGAGACCTTTGTATAAAGAAGTATAACATAGGAGACATACCTTCACTTCTACCTGAAGGTGCTAATATGGCAAGCTTCAGAGACCTCTCGAGTTACCCCGAAACTCAACGTGGCGGCATACTCCCAAGCACAACCCTCGTTGCTTCTGTAGCATCAGGTGCAACACAAAACCCTGTTGCTTCAAATACCTGTTGGTATGCTAAGAACCAAAAAACAGCAAGCACCTGTACAGACGCTACAGGTTACTCAGGCTGCTATAGAACACTCTGTACTCAAGATGCTGCAGAAAACGCATGTGCCGCGCTTGAGCCTGCAGGTCAATGGAGACTTCCTGATATCGCTGAAATACAAAGATGGAGAGACTCTAGCAGCAAATATCAGCCTATGGGGGTCGTCACCTCTAACGCATCTGATTTTTGTGACTACACTAGCAGCTACGGAGCGGCGCAGTGTGACAGTCTGCATGCCGCTTGCCAGGGGTCGGCCAATAGTGATTGCCTCCCGTGCGACTTTTGGATTTCTGTATCTACGGGCTATTACGCCCTCGGTAACGGTGGTCTTACCGGCCCGTACGCTGCCTTTACCACTGGTGCGTTCTCTGCCCGTTGCGTCAGGAGTACGTCTGACTGCGGTACAAAGTTTGCAGGCGCAGGGGGGACAAGCGGAGCGGCTTTAGTCGACATAGAATTCAGCAGCTTAGCTTACGGTGACAGACTGTTGTTTACTGTAGGTAAAGGAGGAAGCAGCAGCGCAGGAGGAGATACAACAGTTGAACATCAAAGGTGGAACGGTCTTTTGTGGCTGAAAGTATCCGGAAGCGCTAAATACACAGCCAAAGGTGGCTCTGTCGGAGGAAGCGCAAGTAGCAGCCACGGGGTAAAAAGTACCGTCAGCGCTAACTGTTTATCTGACGATGACACTTACAGCACAGGATGCACTTTAGGTAAAGCAGGAAATGACTGGAGCACCAACACATCTAACAGCGGCGGCAGTTCGTATTACGGAGACGGCGGCACAAGTTCAAGTTCAACTTCTCCTAACGGTGTCAGTTCAGCTAACTTTGGAGCCGCGGGAAGCGGAGCATATGGAGCAGGAGCTGCAACAGGACAAGGCGGAGCAGGGTATGCAAGAGTAGTATATGAACTCGCTTCTGTCGGAAGCGGCGGCGGTGCAGGCGGATATCTGGAGAAAGACTACAGTGTAAGTACTAACGGTGAAGAGATAAAAGTACTGGTACCCGCAAACTCTAAGATAAGAATAACCTTAGGTAAAGGCGGAGAAGGAAGTATAGACAATACAGGTATAAGCGGCACGGATACTAAAATTGAGAAGATAAGCGGCAGCGGCACTGTCGAAACTGTTTTATTAAAAGTATCAGGCGGTTTAGGGGGTACTTTCACTCCCATTAACTCTTCAGCCAGCGAGGTATTGGAAGCCAATCTTGCTAAAGGAGGAGAAGGCGGAAGAGTGTATAAAGATATAAACGGTACACTCACAGAAATTATAGTAAGCGATGCAAGCAGTGAATTTAACACAGAGAATATAGTTAAAAAAATATCAGGCAAGAATGCAGACTTTATTAAAGGAGGAGACGGAGGACTGTCCACAGCGGATAACAGAAAACCTGCTTCGGGCGGATGCAGCAGTGTAAACTCTCCTACATCTTTTTCTGACTGCAAAAATGATTTAAAAAACCCTACATCATCTCTGACACCATTATATGATGCGTCCAAGAAACTCTACAAAGGCGGCGGCGGCGGAGCAGGCTCTGGGTGTGACGATTCGTCATGTACTAAAGGGTCGAGCGGCGCTGACGGCTTCGTGTTTATCAGGTGGTAGAAGTGGTAGTAGGCAAAGGGACAGGGATAAAAAATATAATAAAAAAGGTTTTGTTTCAGTGAAATCGGATTAGATTAAACCTTTTTTAATTTAACCGTCACCTCGGGGCAATTTTAGTCCTTGAGGTGTTTATTTTTGTTGTAGAATATTAGTAACCACATAAATCGAAGGAATTAACAACAATGCCATTAAGAAATATAGCGATTATCGCTCACGTTGACCACGGGAAGACAACTCTTGTGGACTGTATGCTGCAGCAGACAGGCGTTTTTAAAGAACATCAGGAAGTTGAAGAAAGAATATTGGACAGTAACGACATTGAGCGCGAGCGCGGAATAACTATTCTGGCCAAGAATGTTTCCATAACATATAAAGGCACTAAAATAAACGTTGTAGACACCCCGGGTCACGCTGACTTTGGCGGAGAAGTCGAGCGCGTTTTGGGGATGGTAGACGGTGCGCTTCTCATTGTTGACGCTCAAGAGGGCCCTATGCCGCAGACAAGATTTGTACTTTCTAAAGCGCTGGAGCTGGGTTTGAGGATAATTGTTGTTCTGAACAAAATAGACAAGCCTGCCGCGAATCCTGATTTGGCTTTGGACAAAGTGTTTGACCTTTTTACGGAGTTGACGGACAACGAGGAACTTATAGATTTTCCCGTGATTTACGCAAGCTCCCTGAACGGTTTTGCCAAGAAGGAACTGGAAGAAGAAAGCGATGACATCCTTCCTCTTTTAGACAGCATTTTAGAAAATATCAAGCCCCCCAAGGGTAACAGGAAGAAGAATCTGCAATTTCAGGCGACTACGTTGGATTACAACGATTATGTCGGCCGTATTGCAATAGGGAGAATACAAAACGGGGTTTTGCGCTCTCAGGATATAGTGTCACTTATAAAAACCGACGGCACTGTTCAGAAGGGAAAAATTGTAAAGCTTTTTGGGTTTGAAGACCTTGGGAGAGTTGAGATACAAGAAGCCCATGCAGGCGACATAGTTGCTATTGCAGGGTTTCCCGATATTCAAATAGGCGAAACAATCTCGTCCATTGCAAATCCAGAAGCCCTGCCTTTGATTACAGTCGATGAACCCACGCTGCAGATGAATTTTGCGGTTAACAACTCCCCTTTTGCAGGCCAGGAGGGGAAATTCGTCACAAGCAGGCAGATAAGAAAGCGTCTTTATCACGAGCTTGAGAAGAATGTTTCCTTAAGGGTAGAAGATACTGATTCTACTGATATTTTCAGGGTGAGTGGCCGTGGAGAACTGCATTTGGGAATACTTATAGAGAATATGCGCCGCGAAGGCTTTGAGTTTCAAGTCTCTAAGCCCGAAGTAATTTTTAAAACCGTTGACAATGAAGTGTATGAGCCGTATGAGAACCTTATAATAGACGTCCCTAATGACTTTACGGGCTCTGTTATCGAACGTCTTTCAGGCAGAAAAGCACAGATGCAGAATATGGAAACGACTGAAAAGCGTACCCACATTGACTTTGTAATACCTGCAAGGGGATTAATCGGCTTTAGGAGCGAGTTTATAAGACTTACCAGAGGCGAAGGCATTATGTACCATACATTTTGCGCTTACAAACCGCATGCGGGAGACATACCCCGTCAGAGAAGCGGTTCGCTTATAGCGCATGAAGATGGAGAGGCTATACCCTACGCTCTGGCTCAGTTTGAGGACAGAGGAGTGTTTTTCGTCACGCCAAAAACCAGAGTCTACAGGGGAATGATAATAGGGGAGTGCAACAGGCCCCAGGACATAGTTATAAACATTTGTAAAACCAAAAAACTCACAAATATGCGCTCTGCCACGGCTGATGTCATGGTAACGCTGCAAGCTCCGCGCCAGATGTGCCTTGAAGACTGTTTGGAGTATATAAACGACGATGAGTTGGTTGAAATAACGCCTGAAAATGTCCGGGTAAGAAAAGCAAACCTTACAAAGTTTAAATTTTAAAATGCCGAATCCGTAAAAAGGAACGAACTACAAGGGCGAAGCCGTTATAATGAGGAGCGAGCCACTTGCGGCCGAGCTACAAGGGCGAAGCCTTTACGCTGTTAATAAACCTTTGGACTATCTGATGAGGTCTTGTCACGGCAGAGCCTATGACAACGGAGTGAGCCCCGAATTCAAGGGCCATTTGGACGTCTTCTATGTTCCAAATTCTGCCTTCTAAAATGACAGGGCAGTCAACAGTTTCGACGAGCCTTTGCAGAAGCTCAAAGTCGGGGCCTGCGCTGCATTTTTCTTGTGTTTCTGTTGTGTAGCCTGAAAGTGTTGTAGATATGATGTCTACCCCGTATTTCCTTGCTTCGAGGCCTTCGGAGTACGTGGCAACGTCTGCCATAGAGACCCTGCCCTCTTTTTTTATAAAGTTAATCATATCTAAAACGGAGTCTTTTCTCGGTCTTGTCGTAGCATCGAAAGCCACGATGTCCGCGCCCGCTTCGATAACAGTCAGAGCGTCGTCTGTAGTCGGGGTTATATAAACAAGCTCCTTGTAGTTTTCGGGAATAATTTCCGGCTTTGTAATGCCTATAACGGGCAGGCCAAAAAGTCTTTTTGCGTTTGTAATATCCCGCTTTCCTGCCAGGCGTAAGCCTTGCGCTCCTCCGTTTACTATAGAGTGCATCATTGCAAGCATTGCGCCTTCTTTGTAAAAAGGCTCTCCAGGAGAGGCTTGACAAGATATTATAATCTTGCCTTTCAAATTTTTAATAACTTCAGAAGTACCCTGCATATATGAATTATACTATAAATTTGACCATATTTTTCATTTTTGGGGTATAATAAACGAGCAAGTGTAAGAGACAGAAGCTTCTGTTTTTTATCGAGAGAATGGACCAATAAGGCATAGCCATTGCATGATTACAATATTAAAATATATAAAAGGTGAAAATTAAAATGACAGCTAAGAAAAAAGACGCAGCAGTAGAAATACTTGACGGCAACATCGCAAAAATCGAGATGACAATTCCGGCGAAAGACGCCAAACAGGCTTATGAAACGTCATTAAAGAAGATTTCGGGTAATATGACAATTCCGGGTTTCAGAAAAGGTAAAGCACCCCGTCAGATTGTTGAAAAGCAAGTCAGTGTTGAGAGGATTCAGACAGAAGCTATTGAGAGCCTGTTTCCGAAGCATTTTAGCAAACTAATTGACGAAAGCGAACTGGATTTGGCCACTCAACCCTATATAGAGTCGTATGATTTTGAAGAGGGCAAAGATTTAAAGCTTATTGTCAAGGCAGAAGTTAAGCCCGAAGTAACTTTGGGCGAATACAAAGGTCTTCAGGTAGAGTATGAAGAGTATAAACCTGAAAAAGACGCTCTTGAAAAAGAGATTGAAAAAGTCCGTGAGCGTTTTGCTTCTTTGGTTTCCGTGACTGACCGCGCAACAAAATCAAACGATATTATAACGTTCGACTTTGAGGGTTATGCCAACGGTGAAGCTATAGAACAGGGTTCAGCCAAAGGCTACACAATGGACTTGGCCAATTCCAACTTCATTCCGGGGTTTGCAGAGGGTCTTGCGGGCCATGAAATAGGCGAAGATTTCACAATAGACGTTACTTTCCCTGAAAATTACCATGAAGAAAAGCTAAAGGCTGCACCTGCACAGTTTAAAATTAAAATACATGAGATAAAAGAAAAAACGCTGCCTGCTTTAGACGATTCCCTTGCAAAGCTTGCGGGCAAGTTTGAAACATTGGACGCCCTGAAGGATGATATTAAAACATTTCTTGAAAAAAGTACAGAGGCTGAAAATGAAGCCAGAAAAACAAATGCAGCATTTTTAAAAGCCGTTGATAATGTTAAAGTGGACATTCAAAAAACAATGTTAGACCGTGAAATAGAAGCCATTAAACATGATTCACAACAACGCGCTGTGCAGCAGGGTATCGACTGGAACAAAATGGTTGAAAACGAAGGCGGCATGGCTGCGGTAAATGAAAAGCTCGCTTTTGAAGCGGCAGAGCGCATCAAAAACACTTTGGTTATTGAGAAAATCGCAAAAGTTGAAAATATAGAAATCAGCCAGCAGGACATAATAGAACAGATTAATGAAATAGCGCAGGCTTATGGTGCTCAAGGGGCTCAAGTTCTTGAGCAAATCAGAAGCAACCCTTCATCTTTTTCTGTTATTACCCAGCAAGTTGCTACCAAAAAAGTCCGTAAACTAATAGCAGACCATGCTAAGTATAGTGCAACAAAGGCTGCAAAAGAAACCAAGAAGAAAAGCTAGGTTCTTACATACGTTAGCTTTTGACTACTGAAACTGCAGTATTTTAAGAAAGTTAAAAAACTGTTATAATATTATTAATTGAAATACGTACGGGCTTAACCCGTATAAGAAGAAAGGATATATTAAATGAGCTTTGTACCTGTTGTTATCGAACAATCTTCACGCGGCGAGCGTTCTTTTGACATTTTTTCAAGATTACTGCGCGAAAGAATAATATTCCTGGGGACACCCGTGGATGATATGGTTGCAAACCTCATTGTTGCCCAACTTTTACTTCTGGACAGTGAAAATCCCGAAAAGGACATTATGTTATACATAAACTCCCCCGGTGGTTCTGTTACCGCGGGTTTGGCGATTTTTGACACAATGCAGCACATAAGAGCTGACGTTTCTACAATATGTCTGGGACAAGCTGCTTCTATGGGAGCTTTTTTGCTTGCAGCGGGTAAAAAAGGCAAGAGACTTGCTCTTCCTCACGCACGTGTTCTTATTCACCAACCATTGGGCGGCGCTCAGGGACAGGCAACAGATATTGAAATTCAGGCGGCCGAGATAGTGAGAATTAAAAAATCATTAAATGAAATCTTGGCTAAAAATACAGGTCAATCTTTGAAGAAAATTGAAAAAGATACTGACCGCGACTACATTATGACCCCACAAGAAGCACTGGAATACGGTATGATTGACAAAGTTGTATCGATTGACGGTGATAATAACTAGGAGAAAATTCTATGGCAAAACACGACGATCCGAATTTAAAGTGTTCGTTTTGCGGAAAAACTCAAGATCAGGTTAAAAAGCTTATTGCAGGACCCGATGTGTGTATTTGTGATGAGTGTATAGAGCTCTGTAATGAGATACTTGACGAAGAACTTTTCAACCTTAAGCAGGATGAAAAGTCGCTTGAGCTTGAAATGCTTTTTGAAGGCGTTCCAAAGCCTCAGGAAATTAAAGAATATTTAGATGAACATATTGTCGGTCAGGATGATGCGAAAAAAGTCCTTGCAGTGGCTGTATATAACCATTACAAAAGAATTGCCCATAACATGGACGCCAAAAAGCCTGATATAGAGATTCAAAAAAGCAATATTCTGCTTGTAGGGCCTACGGGTTCGGGTAAAACGCTTTTGGCCCAAACTTTGGCAAAGATGCTGAATGTACCTTTTGCTGTTGCTGATGCTACAACCCTTACCGAGGCAGGTTATGTGGGTGATGATGTCGAGAACATCCTTCTAAGACTGTACCAGAGTGCAGACTACAATGCTGCACGCGCCGAGCGCGGTATTATTTACATAGACGAGATTGATAAAATTGCCAGAAAGTCTGAAAACCCTTCCATCACAAGAGATGTTTCAGGTGAAGGTGTTCAGCAGGCACTTTTAAAAATGATTGAAGGAACTGTGGCGAATGTTCCCCCTCAAGGCGGGCGTAAGCACCCTCATCAGGAGTTCATTCAAATAGACACAGGCAATATTCTCTTTATAGTCGGTGGTGCTTTTGTCGGTCTGGATAAAATAATTGAGCGCCGTGCCGATGACGGTTCGGGAATGGGGTTTGGCTCAAATCCTGTCAGTGCACGCGAAAAAGAGGAACGTGCAGCGAAGATGCTCAAAAAATTGCAGCCAGATGACCTTCTTAAGTTTGGTTTGATTCCCGAGTTTATAGGCAGGATACCTATATACTCTGTTCTTGACGCTCTGGATGAAGAAAGTCTCAAAATGATTCTTACAAAACCAAAGAACGCTATTATTAAACAATATGTAGCTCTTATGGAAATGGACGGTGTTGAACTTGAGTTTGAAGATGCCGCGGTTGATGCTATAGCCGGAGAGGCTATCAAGCGCAAGACCGGAGCGCGTGCTCTTCGTTCTATCGTTGAAGAAATAATGCTCGATATTATGTATGAAGTCCCTTCAAATGAAGATTTGAAGCGTTTTGTTGTCACGGCCGATATTGTCAGAAAAAAGGGCAATGTTGTTGAGATTAGCCGTTCGAAAAAAGAAAAGCCGGACAAGGCTGAAAAAGCAGACAAGACCGGAAAATTAAAAGAAGAAGACATAGCATAATTTTTCAGAGCAAATCTTAATATTAATGAACAAAACGCTTGCAAAACTTACTTTCTCAAGGTAGAATAATCGCATACAGTTGAACTTGGGAGATTTTGAAGTATGAAAAAATTAATTATATGCACGCTGGTTCTGCTTGCTTCAGTTTTTTGTCTGTGTATAAGCCCGGCGAAAGCGAATCCGAGCCTTGTACCTGATGAATTTAACGATTTAAGAAGTAACCATTGGGCTTATAAGCACATAATGCAGCTAAAGGATTTAGGTATTGTTGTAGGTTATCCCGACGGAAGTTACAGGCCTGACGCCGATGTTACCAGAGCGGAATTTGCAACGATTGTTATAAAAGCCCTTAATCTTCAAGACAAAGGCAACTTTTATCCCGTTGACTATAAAGACTTATCAGAACAGTATTGGGGTTACACCAATATTCAAATAGCGACACACTACGGTCTTGTAGTAGGTACCCCGGACGGTTATTTTCTCCCGAACGACCCTGTAAAAAGGGTAGAAGTTATTATGGTCTTGATGAATACCCTTGCATTAAAAGAACTTAATATAGAAACGGCGGATGAATACCTTTCTGTTTACGAAGATATGGACGATGTCCCAGGTTGGGCGAAAATCAGAACAGGTAAAGCGCAGCAGCTGGCGATGATTGCTACGCGTCCCGAGTTTGAAGGAAAACTTATGCCGATGGTTCCTGCAACCCGTGCGGAAATTGCAGTCTTCATCGTAAACATGCTTGAGCGTGTTAAAGTCCACCCTAACAAGAAAATAGCATCCGAGCTTCCTAAAATGGCTGACGGATATGTGTTGGACAACGTATATCTTGACGGTACAATTGCCATAATTCCTGCGGGTACTATTTTACCACTTGGCGTTATGACGCACACAGATTCAAGCGAAGCTCAGGAAGGCGATAATTTTACCGCACGTGCTCTGAAACACTTTGTTAACAAAGACAATATTCTTTTGATTCCTGTAGGAACGCGCTTTATAGGTAAAGTTGATAAAGTTCAAAAGTCTGTGCCTGTTGTAAAAAATGCTAATATGGTTCTTGCTATTTCGGATATGTTAGACACAGAAGGCGATACAGCTTCGGTCTTCCCTGCAGTAGCGGATACTAACCCTACTTTGTGGCTGAACCACATTAACCCGGGCCTTGAAAAGTTTAATTTCAATGTGTGGAAAGGCCGCGACTTTATTCTTCACAGAAGCCAGGTAAAGGAGTTCATCCTGCTTGAGCCCGTAAGAATAGACGTTATGGACAACTGGATTTATCAATAAAGATAAAAACTATATATAAAAGCCCTGCCACGGTGGGGCTTTTTAAAATATGAAATAATCATTAAAATAAAATTAACTTTTGCAATATTTATAAAAATCATTATTAAAATGTATATAGAGGAATGAAGAAAATTTTAACAAAGTTCTTTTTGTAAAAATTTTCAGACGGCCCAAAGTATGTGAAAGCACCCAGGTAAGCCGTTGATACTTGGCGGTCAGTCTAAAATACGACTAGAAAATTATGAGGTATTCCCATGTTCAATTTTGACAGTTTAACCCAAAGTGCACAAAAGATTGTTTTTGAAGCGCAGGAGTTGGTAAAGTTAAATAAAAATTCTCTTCTGGAGAGTGCCCACCTTGTTCTTGCCATGGCAAAAAGCAGCGAGACAGTGTGTATTGACCTTATGAAAGAGTTAAAACTCAACTCAAATCTCTTTCGTGACGATATTCAAAATATTACAAATGAGCTTCCAAAGGTGGATAATACTTCGGGTCAGCTTTACTTTTCACAAGACTGTCTCAAAATTCTACAGGCTTCTCTGGACGAAGCCAAGAGCCTGAAAGACAAGTTTGTAACACCTGAGCATATATTGCTTTCGATAATTGACAATACCGATGCAAACTCTTCTCTGATGCGTGTTTTGAATAAGTTTTCACTTACCAAAGACAAATTGTTCGACGCTATGAAAAAACTGCGCGGTAATCAAAAAGCGGACACTCAAAATGCGGATGAAGATTTTAATGTGCTTGAAAAATACTCCCAAGACTTGACCGAACGTGCCCGTCAGGGCAAACTTGACCCCGTAATAGGCCGTGATGAAGAAGTCAGAAGGATTATTCAGGTATTAAACCGCCGTTCAAAAAACAATCCTTGTTTAATAGGAGAGGCAGGTGTGGGTAAAACCGCTATTGTCGAGGGTCTTGCCCAGCGTATAGTGCGCGGAGACGTTCCGGAAGGCTTAAAAGAAACGCAGCTTATAGCGCTTGATATGGGCGCGCTTGTCGCGGGGGCGAAGTATAGGGGTGAGTTTGAAGAGCGTCTTAAAAAAGTGGTTGATGAAGTTGAGAAGTCCGAAGGCTCCATCATTATGTTTATTGACGAAATTCACACCGTAGTGGGCGCAGGCGCTGCCGAAGGTTCAACGGATGCGGGCAACCTTTTAAAGCCGATGCTTGCCCGCGGAGCTATACGTACGCTCGGCGCGACGACTATAAACGAATATAGAAAGTATATAGAGAAAGACCCTGCACTGGAGCGCCGTTTTCAGCCTGTTCTTGTGGATGAGCCCAGTGTGGATGACACTATATCAATCCTTCGCGGCTTAAAGGAGCGCTACGAGGTTCACCATGGCGTGCGCATAAAAGACTCTGCGCTTAGTGCCGCTGCAAGTTTGTCTGACAGGTATATCACCGACCGTTTTCTTCCCGACAAGGCGATAGACCTGATTGATGAGGCGGCGTCGAGCGTGCGTATAGAAATAGACTCTATGCCTGAAGAGCTTGATATGCTTGAAAGACAAAAGCTTCAGCTGGGCATTGAGCTTGAGGCATTAAAAAGCGAGAACGCTGCCGAGAAAATTAAAAATGTGGAAAAACTTTTAAAGGATGTTTCCCAAAAAGCTGACACCCTAAAAGCCCAATGGGAGCGTGAAAAAAGTTCGCTTAAAGGTGAGGTCGGTATAAAATCGGAAATAGAAAAAATAAAACTTGAGATTGAAAATGCCGAGCGCGAGGCCAATCTTGAACTGGCCGCAAAATTAAAATACGGCAAACTTCCAGAGCTTGAGAAAGAGTTGTATGAGACTGCAAATGCTCCCGAGAGTGATGTTCCCGCGCTTTTGAAAGAAGAAATTGACGAAAATGATATTGCGAACATTGTTTCAAAATGGACGGGCGTTCCTGTGATGAAACTTGTCGAAACCGAGGCGGACAGGCTGATAAAAATGGAAGACGTGCTCCACGAGCGCGTAGTGGGTCAGGACGAAGCGGTTGAAGTAGTGTCTGACGCTATTCGCCGTGCGCGTTCGGGCTTGAAAAATCCGAAACGTCCTATAGGCGTTTTCTTGTTCCTCGGCCCGACGGGTGTGGGTAAAACCGAGCTTGCCAAGGCTCTTTCGGAGTATATGTTTATGGACGAAGATGCGATGATTCGTATTGATATGTCCGAATATATGGAAAAGCACGCTGTTTCAAGGCTTATAGGTGCGCCTCCGGGATATATCGGGCACGATGAAGGAGGTCAGCTGACCGAAAAAGTGCGACGCAAGCCGTATTCCGTTGTTCTTTTCGATGAGGTTGAAAAGGCGCACCCCGACGTGTTTAACATAATGCTTCAGATTTTTGACGACGGGCGTTTAACCGACTCCAGGGGCAGAACGGTTGATTTCAAAAATACCGTGATAATAATGACTTCAAATATCGGCAGCGATATTATTCTGGAAAATGCTATTTCAAAGACCGTTAACGGCGAGGGTAAAAACTATGAAGAAACCCGTGAAGCGGTTATGGAAAAACTGCGTTCTCACTTCAGGCCCGAGTTTTTGAACAGGGTTGACGAGACGGTATTTTTCGAGGCTCTTAAAATGCAAGACCTTCAAAAAATTGTTGATATTCAGATGGAGTATTTGAAATGTCTTTTAAAAGACAGAAAAATAGAGCTCGAAATAACGGAAGACGCCAAGGAAAGGCTTGCTATAGAAGGGTATAACCCGTTGTATGGGGCAAGGCCGCTGAAGCGTGTTATATCGAAGAAACTTGAAACGCCGCTGTCTAAAGAGCTTTTGAAGGAAACTTTTAAAGACGGCGATAAAGTTGTAATCGACGCCGAAGATACGGAAATAGTCTTTAAAAGAGGCTAATAGTCAAATAATATCTTCCAGCAATTTTGAAATATCTATCTCGAGTACTTTTGCGATGTCAATTACTGCGAAAATGCTTGGAGACTGTTTTCCAAGTTCGATTAAACTTATTGAAGTGTTATGCATTCCTATTGATTCTGCAAGTTTTTCTTGGCTGAAACCCTTTCGGTTTCTCTCAGCCTTTATATTTTTGCCTAAAATCGTTTTTCTGTCAGTTTTCATAACAGTTATGATTATGAAATATTGACTTATTTTTAACAACAGAGTATAATCCTAATAATAAGAGTATATTCATAATAATAAGAAATAAGCGTGAATAATTTAGATAATACCCATAATAAAAAATTCGAAGAATGTCTTACTCTCAAGGTCTTAGGTTATCTTGAAGAGTGTTTTGAAGATTATAACCATTTAAAAGAATTTGAAGTCACCCATACGCGAGTTGCCATCGAGCTGATGAAGCTCGAACTTTTTTGCAGATTGAAAATCAAAGCCGGAAGTTAAATAAGACTTTCTAAAATTTCGGCGCAGTCTCTGACCATTTTAGAGCAGTGGGCTTTGCGCTCCGGTGAATGAAAGTCTGAAAAACCGTGTGTTAGCGCGGCGCAGCAGCAAGCCTTATTTCTTTTTTTAAATTCGTCTACAAATGTTTTTGCTTTCTCACGCGCCAAGCCGCTTTTTGTGCGCCCGTGTTTAAATCCGATTATGATTTGGGCGCCCGTAACAGCGCCGCAGGCACAGCCCGATGACATGCCGCCCGAGAAGGATGTTGCGACATCCAGGATTTCAGCAGGCGCCCAACCTTCATCTATGGCCGTTTTGACTATGCTTTCAGAGCAGGAGTAACCTTCTTCCAGAAAGTTTTTAACGGCTTTATCAGCTAAATTTTCCATATAACCTCCGATTTAGAAAAGGCAGAATTAACTCTGCCTTTTAATACTTTGTGCTTTGTCCGTTGTCTTATGTGTTTATTTTGTTGCGCCTGATTTAGCAACGATTTCTGATTCGATGTTAACAGGAACTTGTTCGTAGCATTGGAACTCCATTGAGAATGTTCCGCGTCCCTGCGTTTTTGAACGGATGTCTGTAGCGTACCCGAACATTTCGGCAAGAGGAACAACCGCACGAACTTGTTGGATACCCGTGCCGGGCATTGCTTCCATACCTTCAACGCGTCCGCGGCGTGAAGAGATGTCACCGATGATGTCCCCTGTGTTTTCTTCGGGGACTTCGATTTCAACTTTCATCATAGGCTCAAGGATGCAGGGTTTAGCTTTTTTGGTACCGTCTTTAACAGCCATAGAACCTGCGATTTTGAACGCCATTTCAGAAGAGTCAACGTCGTGGTATGTTCCGTCGTACAATGTAACTTTAACGTCAATCATCGGGAATCCGGCTAAGATACCGCCTTCAAGCGCTTCTTCCATACCTCTTCTGGCAGGTTCGATGTATTCTTTCGGGATGGCGCCGCCGACGATTTTGTTTTCAAATACAAATCCCGCGTTTTCTTCGGCAGGTTCGATTTTAATTTTAACGTGGCCGTATTGACCGCGGCCGCCTGACTGACGAACGAATTTAGAGTCTTGGTCTGCTGTTCCGCGAATTGTTTCACGGTAAGCAACTTGAGGTTTACCAACGTTGGCGTCAACTTTGAACTCTCTTAAGAGCCTGTCTACAATGATTTCAAGGTGAAGTTCGCCCATACCCGAAATGATTGTCTGGCCTGTTTCAGTATCTGTTTTAACTTGGAAAGACGGATCTTCTTCGGCAAGTTTTTGAAGAGCGATACCCATTTTGTCCTGGTCAGCTTTTGTTTTTGGTTCGATTGCAACCGAGATAACGGGTGTCGGGAATGTCATTTTTTCCAATATAATAGGTTTGTTTTCATCGCACAGCGTGTCGCCGGTTGTAGTGTCTTTAAGACCTACAGCGGCACAGATGTCGCCTGCGTAAACTTCGGTGATTTCGTTTCTTTGGTCAGCCTGCATCTGGACAAGACGCGAAATACGTTCTTTTTTGCCGTTTGTGGCGTTGATTACATAAGAACCGGACTTTAAAACGCCTGAGTAAACTCTCATAAATGTCAGACGGCCGACATAAGGGTCAGTCATAACCTTGAATGAAAGTGCGGCAAACGGTTCGTTGTCATCAGAGTGACGTTCGGCCTTTGTACCGTTGGGAAGTTCACCCTGAATAGCTTTAACGTCAGTCGGTGCGGGCATATATTCAACAACGTTATCTAGCAGAAGCTGAACGCCTTTGTTTTTAAACGCTGTACCGCAAGTAACGGGAACGATTTTGTTTTCACAAACACCTTTTCTTAGTGCAGCTTTAATTTCGGCTACAGAAAGCTCTTCGCCTTCGAGGAATTTCATCATGAGTTCATCGTCAAATTCGGCAACGGCTTCAACAAGAGCTGCGCGGTAAGTTTCCGCGTCATCTTTCATATCGGCAGGAACGTCTTCAACGGAAATGTCTGTACCGAGGTCGTTTTGATAGATGTGCGCTTTCATTTCGATTAAGTCAACAAGGCCTTTGAACTGGTCTTCAGCGCCGATTGGAAGCTGGATAGGGTGAGCGTTAGCGCCTAAGCGGGTTTTGATTTGCTCGACAACTCTTATAAAGTTAGCGCCCACACGGTCCATTTTGTTAACGAACACCAAACGGGGAACTTCGTAACGGTTAGCCTGTCTCCAAACTGTTTCAGACTGGGATTGAACACCGCCGACTGCGCAATATACAGCAACTACGCCGTCTAATACACGAAGCGAACGCTCAACTTCGATAGTGAAGTCAACGTGTCCGGGGGTGTCTATGACGTTGATTTGGTGGTTTTTCCAGAAAGATGTAACCGCAGCTGATTGGATTGTGATACCGCGCTCTCTTTCTTGTTCCATAAAGTCAGTTACGGCAGCGCCTTCGTGCACTTCGCCGATTTTATGTGTTTTACCTGTATAGAACAAAATACGTTCTGTTGTAGTGGTCTTACCTGCGTCGATGTGAGCGGCAATACCAATGTTTCTAATCTTATCTAGTGGTGTCTGTCTTGGCATGGTTTTTTCCTTTTCTTCTAATTACTCAAATTATATAAAATATCTTCTCATAAAAATAATATGATACAAGAAAATTGTAGTGATGCTTGAACCTCATGGCAATTTTCTGAATTAAAATGTTTTTATTTATTCATAGGAATTTTATAACGGGAATATTTATGAGCAATTTTAACTACAATACTGTTATACCGCAGTATAATACCAATTTATACAGCGGTAACTACGTACCGACAAACAGCGATTGGCTTTTATCCCCCGCACAAAACACCGTAACTTCTCCTGTACAGGGAGACTCTTTTACTTCCTCCTCAAAAGGTAATGACGGTAAATTTGATTACTCGATAGACGACGGCAAAATCTCCTTTGGCGACAAGCTAAAAAACTTCGGCAAAGGTCTGATTTCACCTATAACAAATATGTTCTCTTCACCTAAGAACTTTTTAATAGGTGTTGGTATGGTAGCAGCAGGTGCGGCTCTTATGATAGGAACAGCAGGGGCTGCGGCCCCAATACTTGTTGCACTCGGTGTTACAGCCGGCGCTGTACAACTTGGAACAGGAGCATATAAAGCGGCAACGGCAAAAACCGATGCGGAAGCTGAAGCTGCCTGGCAAGGAATCGGTGCGGGTACAACATCTGTAGGGCTTTCTGTACTTGGTGCGAAGTCATCTCTTAAAGCGGCAGGGTTTGCGGATGATGCTGCGAATATGAATATGCTCCAAGCAACGGCAAAATGTTTTAAGGTTGCTCCGGGTCAGTTTGGAAAGTCCGTAGCAAATGCCAAACTCACGCTTGGAATAAAACCAAAAACAACATCTCCCAAAACAGAGCCTAAATCCGTTGATACTATGGAATCTAAAGTAGAACCAAAGGCAGAGCCAAAAACTGAACCAAAACCCGCGGAAAAGCCTAAGTCTGCTGAACAAACGCAATCCGCTGAGCAGCCATCTGCTGCTAAAGAAAAATCCATAACAAAACAAGAACATGCGCAAAAGCCTGCAGAAGCTCCGAAGACGCCTGTGATTGAGTCTGCAAATCAATATAGTGAGTCGCAAATAGGAGATAAAGCTTATATTGAAAAATATAAAATAGGCGAAGTTCCATTAACTGATAAAAATACAGGAAAAACAGTACAGGCGGTTGTTACTAATCAAGAAGGCAGCTACCGAGTGTTTGTAAATGGCATGGAACAAGGGAGTATGAACGGAGGTAACTTGAAAGGCCTTGCTTATGGAAGTTCGGGTGACTATTATCCACTAGGAAATCAAAGCAGAGTGAGTGGTTTTCTTGTATCAGACCTTGAGAATACAGGCAATTATAAGGGAGTGGGTACTGAATTGATGAAAATAGCAGCTCAAGAAAGTATAAAAGCCGGTCATAAAGGCAGACTGGGCCTTTGTGCTTCTACGATAGATGTAGCCAAGGGAAGCCCTATACCATTTTATGAAAAAATGGGTCTTAAAATGTTCGAACCTCCGAAAATAGAAGGCCAGTATTATGGATCGAATTTTATGGAACAGATGAGCCGCATGTATTTGCCTGAAGAAAATGTTGCGACTTTACTGGCAAAATGATTACAGTAAATCTGCTCTGCGTTCTTTTGTCCGTTTTAGAGACTGTTCGCGTCTGAATTTCTCAATCTCCGCGTGATGGCCGTTTAGAAAACCTCATGGCAATTTTTTTGAGTTTCATGTTTTTATTTATCCATAGGAATTTTTAAAAGGAAGCGAAAAAGATGACAAATTTCAACTACAATACTGTTGTGCCCAACTACAGCAATGGAGTGTATGTGCCCACAAACGATAATTGGCTGCGTACAACTCCGCCGACTACTGTCACTCCCCCAATCCGGGAAGACTCTTTTTCTGCTAAAGCTGACGAGGGGAATTTACCTGCTAAAAATGCAGCATCACAAAAAGTAACTTTTGGCGAAGGTGTCGGACTTTTTTGCAAAGGCTTTTTGAATAAAGCAAAAAATATTGTAACCTCTGTTGTTAAACATCCAATTAAAACACTGGCTACTGTTGCTTTAACGGTAGGTGCACTTGCGGCACTCCCTCTGATAGGTATTACTTCCGCAGTTGGCGCCTCAGTGTTGGCACTTGGTTTCGCGGGGCTTGCTATAGGTAAAACGGTTAAGCATACCGCAGACGCAGTTAAGCATAACAAAGAGGGTGATTTTAATAAAGTCAGGGAAGACATACAAAAAATAGGCGGCGACGGTCTTGACTTAGCGATGTCTCTGCCATTCCTACCAAAGGCCTTTAAAACAGTTAAGAGCTATGTAAAATTTGCCCCAAAGACAGGATTCAATTCGGAATTAATAGCAGGACTCAAAGAAGCAAAAGGACTTGGCGGTAAAGCGATAGAGTTTGCAAAAGCTGATTTAAAAATCAAATATGACATTATGGGCGGAGAAATGGGACTTAAGGTAAAGCCACAGCTTGTATTTGATAAGAGCATGTCCAGTGGTTTGGGTGGTGCATACGACCCTACGACCGGTGTTATGAAGATTAATCCTGATTACCTAAATCCTCTATATAGAATGAATGTTAAAGCCGGAGCAAAAATGCAAGGGTCTAAATTATCGGTTAATAATCTGTCACCCGAAGGATTTTTAAGACATGAACTTGAACATTTTAAGCAGTTTTCCGATATCGCAAGAAGTGAAAATTTGGGGGTTCAGACTATACAAGAAAACCTCGGTAAATATCATAGCGAAAGACTTCCTCAGCTTGAAAACGCACTTGAACAAACAAAGGCTCAGCTTGAGGCAACACAATCGCAAGTAGTGGTTGGAAAACTCCAAGAAGCCCAAAAACAGGCTATATTAAAAGAGTTAGGTAAAAACGCAGATATGATGCAAAACGAAATTGAATTATCAAAGAATTTTATAGCAAATCCGGGAAAAACAATGAATTCAAGTTTCTATGAAGATATTATATCTCAACAAGGCAAAATTTCAGGTGAACAAGCCGCTAAGGCGGGCGAGTATATGCAGGGATTTTTGGATAAGTTAAAAGACTCTGAGAAAATTAATGAGCTTGTATACAGGACTCAAACCGGCGATTTAACAATGACGCAATTCAATGATGAAATGTTGAAAGTTTATGAGGCAAACGTACTTGAAACACCTGCTTATGCTGCACAACGTCAATACATTAAAGATGTTTTAAATATGAGACCTGAAATACCTCTTGCAGCGCTTCAAGCTCATAGTGCATTGGATGCAAGCGTATAAAATACAAGCTGCCCTAACGGTTGTGGCACAATCTAGTCTTTAAGTAAATCAGGGCGTCTCTTTTGGGTACGCTCTATTTGCTGTTCGCGTCTGAATTTTTCAATCTCGGCGTGGTGTCCGTTTAGAAGGATTTCGGGTACTTTCATACCGCGAAACTCCGCGGGGCGTGTGTAGTGCGGGTGTTCCAAAAGCCCCCCCAGCGCTTGCGAAAAACTGTCGCACTGTGCCGAGTCTTCTTTCCCCAAAACTCCTTCGATATGCCTTGAAACGCTGTCTATAATGCACAGCGCACCTAATTCGCCGCCCGTGAGGACAAAGTCGCCCAAGGATATTTCACGCGGTTTCAACCCTGTGCGTATGCGCTCGTCAAACCCTTCGTAGCGTCCGCAAAGAAGTATAAGCTGTTCACGTTTTGAAAGTTCAAGTGAAAGTTTGTGATTAAACACTTCTCCTTGCGGGGTAAGCATTATAAACTCCGAGTTTGGCAGCCGCTCGATGCTTTCATAAGCGTTAAAAACGGGTTCACACTTTAACACCATACCTGATGAACCGCCGTAAGGCGTGTCATCCACCCGTCTGTGCTTGTCTTGTGTGTGTTCGCGCGGGTTAACCGTGTTTACTTGAATTAAGTCCGCTTCCCGGGCGCGTTTTAGGATGGACTCCGAACAATAATTTTTTATCATATCGGGAAAAATAGTTATTACATCAAATCTCATGATTCAAGCAGCCCCTCGATGGGTTTTATGATGACCTTTTTGCCTTTAATGTCCACAACGGGTACAAGTTCTTTTACAAACGGTACCAGAATCTCCTTTTTTTTAGGGTCTTGCGGTTTTATGCAGAGTAAGTTAGTGGCAGAATTGTCTCCTACTGAGGCTATTTCGCCGATGTAGTCTTCTTTGTTGTCGAATACTTTCATTCCGACGAGGTCGGAGACCAGATACTCCTCTTTTTCCAGTTGTTTTTTAACATCTTCTTTTTCGATGTATAAATTTTGGCCTTTGTAGGGCATTAGTTCGTCGATGGAATTTATTTCGCTAAACTTAACTATGGCAACGCCTTTGTGAAAGCGCAGCTTTTCAATGTTCAGGGTGCCGTTTTTTGTCTGTACGCTTTTGAGGGATTGGATTTGCGCTTCCTTGCCCTTGGTGTATCCGACTTTTGCTTCCCCCTGAATGCCATGGAAATTTAAGATTTTTGCTATGGAAATAAGGTTGTTCATAAGGGTTATTATAACGAAATGAGCGAGGGAAGTAAACAGCAAAGCTGTTTTACTTCTGAGTGAATGAGTTACAACGGCGAAGCCGTTATAGCAAAAAAATGCTTTATTGTGGGATTTTTTTGTCTATGCCCTTTTTCATCAGTGTATTGAGCCGCCTTATGGCCTTGCGCATGGTATACAAATTATCAGTGATGTTATTTAGCATAACTTCTATTTCCCAAAGTTGGTGTTTAATATATTTTTTTGTGTTTTCCTGCACTATATTGTCCTTTCAGAGCAAAATGCCCTCTTGAGTGATTGTCCTCCTAAGTGACTTATACTACAAATAATATTATGAGTAAAGTACTTTTAAAAAAATTTGCTGCAAGATTAAAATATTTACGGACACAAAAAGGTATGACCCAAGATGATTTGTCGGCAAAAGCAAAAATATCACGTTCAACAATTTCAATGATAGAAGCTCAAAGGCGCGATGTTACTTTAGACAAAATCGCTAAAATTTCCCGTGCACTCGGAGTTGAACCAAAAGAACTTTTTGAGTTTGATTGAAGAAAAAATAAAGAAAGGGTAAGTTCTCTAATCCTCCCAAGGCGTCGACATTTTCGAAGAAATGGCTGAAGGGAGGTGATAAAATGAAAAGGCAAATAACAAGAAAAGTCCTAGTCGCACTAAGACTTTTCATTAGTATTATTTTACTATTCATTTAGGGAACGAAGCATCGCACGAGAGTGACCGCTCTTGGGCGATGTCCCTATGTTCTTATTATAACCTATTTGTTCTTTTTTTCAAGTTACCCGTTAATAGCAAAATAAACTTCTTTAAGACGTTTTTTGCTTACGTGTGTGTAAAGCTGTGTTGTTGCTATATTTGCGTGGCCCAGAAGCTCTTGAACTACGCGCAAATCCGCGCCGCGCTCCAAAAGGTGTGTGGCGAAAGAATGTCTGATTGTGTGCGGAGTGATAGTTTTCTGGATGCCCTCTCCCAAAGAACGTATAAAGTTGTAAACCCATTGTCTGGAAATTCTTTTGCCTTTGGCGTTGATGAACACCCTTTGTTCGTTTTCAATTTTGTTAAGTTTCAGAACAGTTTCGCGTTCCTTAAGGTAACTTTTAACGGCCTGTGCCGCAGGTTTGCCCAGCGGAACTATTTTTTCTTTGGAACCCTTACCGAAAGTTCTCACGGTATTTACTTTTAAATCAATGTTTAAGAGGTTAAGTCCCACAAGTTCACTCACCCTGAGGCCTGTGGCGTATAGAAGTTCGAAAACAGCTTTTTCAAGTGTCGAGAGGTTAGTTTTGAGCATTTTTTCTATATCGTCCGTAGATACGACCCTGGGGAGTTTTTTCGGCACTCTGGGACTTTCTATGCCCAGTGCAGGATTGTGTTTAAGCTCCTGTTTTGCGTTTAGAAATTTGAAAAAACCTTTCAAGGAGGCTATTTTCCTTGTAATACTTGAAGGGTTTATGTTTTCATCCATTAAATTTTTCGTGTAAATACTAAAGTGGTTTCGGACTATGTTTTTTGATTCGGAGATATTTTGTCCTTCAAGAAAATCGATAAAAGCCACAATATCGTTTTGGTAGGCTAAAATGGTATTGGAGCTTAGGCCGCGCTCAATCTCAAGGTATGATAAATACTTTTCCAACTCTTCTCTCAGCATTCTCGGATTATAGCATATTTTTCATACTAAAAATCCGCGTTCTGTTTGAGCACGGATTTTTATAATATTTTTACTTCACACTTACTTCTTAGGATTTAAGAACTCGGGAATATCCAACAATCCGCCGCCTGAAGGCTCGTGAATAGGACGAGGAGCAGGTGCAGGAGTATTTGTGTCTCCGAGAGGGCTTAATGATGAAGTTGAAGCGCTTAAGCCCGAAGCAGAGAATCCGCCCGAGAAAAAGTCTACCGCTGAAAGTCTTCCTTCTTCTTTTGCAACGGTTTCGCCGTTTTTAAGCGAGAAGCCCGTAGCTATAACAGTAATTTGGATTTCTCCCTGAATTCTGTCGTCAATAACAGAACCGAAAATAACATCGGCGTTATCTGCAACAGCATCGTGGATAACTCCGGCAGCTTCGTTAACTTCGTGCAATGTCATATCAGGGCCGCCTGTTACGTTCATTATGATGCCTGTGGCGCCGTGGATTGAAGTTTCAAGCAGTTTGGAGTTGATTGCAAGTTTGGCTGCTTCCATCGCCCTGCCTTCTCCCGAAGACTTGCCGATACCCATAAGGGCCGAGCCTGAAGCTTGCATAACTGTTTTAACGTCCGCAAAGTCAACGTTGATAAGACCTGGAACGATAATTATATCTGAAATACCTTGTACACCGCGCAGTAACACTTGGTCAACCACAAGGAATGCATCTCTCATTGTTGTACGACGCTCAACAATTTCAATAAGTTTGTCATTAGGGATAACGATGAGAGCATCGACATTTTCTTTTAATTTTTCTAAACCTGCTAATGCTTGAGAAAGTCTTTTTTTACCTTCAAAACCGAAGGGTTTAGTCACAACGCCTATAGTTAAAGCGCCGAGTTCTTTGGCAATTTTCGCTACAACCGGAGCAGCACCCGTACCTGTTCCGCCGCCCATACCTGCCGTGACAAAAACCATATCTGAACCGTCAAGTGCAACGAGCAGGTCTTCGCGGTTTTCTTCGGCAGCTTTTTCGCCGATTGAAGGATCGCCGCCGGCACCAAGCCCGTTAGTAAGTTTTGAGCCTAATTGCAGTCTCTTTGAAGCGGAAGACATTTCAAGAACTTGAGCGTCAGTGTTCATAGCCCAGAATTCAACACCGCTTAAACCTTCTTTAATCATTCGGTTAACTGCGTTTCCGCCGCCGCCGCCTACACCTATAACTTTAATGTTTGCTTTATTAGTGGCACTTCTGTTGAAGTCGCTTGATTTCTTATCGAAACTGTCTAGTCTGAATTTGTCCACTTGACCCTCACACTTTCCTGTACTCTATTTAATTCTAATATATTTAAAAAGCATGGATATGTAAAGCTTTTCACCAAAATTATCCTATTTTTTATGAATAAATTCAATGAATCTTTACACAACTTAATCTATTTAGGTGAAATCTTACAGTATTTTTTTAAGCTTGAATAATCATTTTATGCTTAAGTCTAAAACTTTCTTTATATTTTATTTGTTTGACTATGTGCTGTCTAAGTTGTAGAATTTTGATGTCTGAAATAAGGAGATGAAAATGAGCTATGTACACAAGCAAGGAGCAAAATTAACAAGAGACGAGATAACGAAGATTGTTAAGGAGAACAATGTAAGGTCTATAAGACTGCAGTTCGTTGATATGAACGGTAATGTAAAAAACCTTGCGGTTCCTTCCACCCAGCTTGATAAAGTTTTGAATAACGAATATATGCTTGACGGTTCGTCTATAAAAGGTTTTAGAAATATTGAAACGTCGGATATGTATTTCTTTCCGGATTATGCAACTTTTTGCATACTTCCCTGGCGTGAGCGAGACGGTTCGAACGCTGCAAGAATTATATGTGACATTCACAACGCTGACGGTACGCCTTTTGAAGGCTGCCCACGCTGCAATTTAAAGCGTGTTATTAAAGAAGCCGAGGACATGGGCTATGTTATGAATATCGGCCCGGAGGCTGAATTTTTCTTATTTAAGAAAGACGAAAAAGGTTGTCCTGTGGTGTGTTATCACGATAAGGGCGGATACTATGACGTCGGCCCCGACGACTGCGGGGAAGACATTCGTTCTGAAATGGTTGCAACGCTTCATCAAATGGGATTTGAAATTGAAGCAAGCCACCACGAAGTAGCCCCTTCGCAGCACGAGATAGACTTTAAATACTCTGATGCTTTAACTACAGCGGATAACGTTGTTACGTTTAAGTATACGGTTAAAGTTATTGCGAATAAACACGATTTGCATGCAACATTTATGCCGAAACCTATTTTTGGCGTAAACGGTTCGGGCATGCACTGTAATGTGTCGCTTTTTAAAAACGGCAAGAATGCTTTTTATGACCCTGACGCTGAATATGGTCTTTCAACAGATGCTGTGTACACGATAGGTTCGATGCTTGAACACGTTCAAGAGTTTACGGCTATAACAAACCCTGTAGTTAACAGCTATAAAAGGCTTGTCCCCGGTTATGAGGCGCCTGTTTATCTGGCATGGTCTTTGGCAAACCGTTCAGCGCTTATAAGAGTTCCCGCTAAAAGAGGCAGCGCAACACGTGTCGAGCTTCGCTCGCCTGACCCTACCTGCAACCCGTACCTGACTTTTGCGGTTCTGCTGACAGCCGCCATTGAAGGCATAAAGAACAAAACTAACCCTCCCGCTCCGCGTGAGGAGAACATTTATGATATGTCCGACAGCGAGAGAAACGCCAAGGGTATCAAGTCTCTTCCCGGCAGCTTAAACGAGGCGCTCTATGCTATGCGTGATTCCGAGCTTGTCAAAAAAGCTCTGGGAGAGCATATTTTCAATGAATTTCTAAGCTCAAAGCTGCGAGAGTGGGACAGTTACCGCATTCAAGTTAGCGAATGGGAAATAGAAAAGTACATATAATTAAAAGAGGCCGAAAGGCCTCTTTTAGCATTATTTTAATTTTAGTAGCCTCCGTCATTCGGCTGCCCTCTGAACCTGAAGAGTAATTCATCTCACCCCGAACTATTAAGTGTTACTTAATAGTTCATAGCACCTTCTGCGAGGACTTTTGCGGCGCACCAACTGCCGGTGGAAGAAGTATTGCACTCTGAATCAACATCACTTGTCGAAATCGGGGTAATGCCGTCTTCATAATAAGAACCGGCCGGTTTAACCCCAAGGTTTGATGGGAAGACGTAAAATTCGAATATATCTCTGCCCTCTCTGTTTGGGCCTTTTAAGCCGTTAACATCTACAATGAACCGGCCCCGCCACCAATACGGGGGAGTTGTGGTGCTAGTTTTCTCATACGCCCAGGACATACCGTCAGATGTTACTATTCTGTAATGTGAGGGGCTGTTGTAGTTACCCCAATGTAAGCCGTCCAGCCATGTAAGTCCCTCCGCAAAGCAGCCTTCTTCTCCTGTCGCCCCGCAGTTTTTTAAGACGTCGAAGTGGGGGAGGAAGTATCTTTCAAAGTCAGCTGTGGGGTCACCTCCTGTCGACCAAGTCCAGTTCTCCATAGGGCCGTGTACTTGTATGGCCTCTCTCTCAACAGCCTTAAGTGTATTGTAGGCTTTCTTAAGGCCTGTAACGTATTGGTCTTTAGTGATTTTGGTTACAACAGCGGGAATTGTAAGCGCCGCAACAACGCCGATAACCGCCAAAGTAAGCAGAACTTCTGCCAGAGTAAAAGCCTTCTTCATACATTTGTTCCCTTTTTGTTCTTGTATCAGAAGTAGTATACGAAATTTTCAGGATGAAAACAATAGTTTAAAATACGTATAAATATTCCGCAGAACTTTTTTGTACAACATTTACTTCAGTGCGTCGGTGCCTGAAACAATCTGACGTTTTTTGCATCGAATCTAAGATGCGAGAGTGGGACAACTACCGCATTCAAGTGAGCGAATGGGAAATAGAAAAGTATATATAACTAAAAGAGGCCATTGGCCTCTTTTAGTATCACATTTGGTTTTAAGCGAAAATGTTAAATGAGCTTTTGATTTTTTTATCAAGCGCTTTTCTGTTGGCTTCCTCTTGCAAAGTTGCAACTTTGTACATCAGTTGGTTTCTGTAGTTGTCCATCTCGAGTGTTTTTTCCGCATTGGACAGACCCCTAAAGTCAAGAGGTTCTATCATGGGACGTGAAACCATTGACATAAGCGCATCATTATTGGCAAACGTACTTGAAAGTGCGTTGTGCCTCATATTTATTGAATTCATCATTGAAATCATGTTGACTATCATAAGATCTCCGATTTGTTACTTATGGCACTTTATTATACCACTTTAAAGAAAAAATTCAACCACCTGATTTTTGGTGTTTATACTCCTCCGCCTGACTGCCCTGAACCTGAAGAATAATTCACCTCACCCCGAACTATTAAGTGTTACTTAATAGTTCATAGCACCCTCGGAGAGGACTTTTGCAGTGCAGTACTCGCCGATGCCGGAGGTGTTGCATTTTGAATCAACATCACTTGTCGGAATCGGAGTAACACCGTCACCAGAATAAGAACCATCAGGTTTTATTCCCAGACTCGAAGGAAAGACGTCAAACACAAATATATCCCTGCCATATCTGTTCGGGCCTTTTAAGCCGTTAACATCCACAACAAATCTGCCCCGTGCTTCCAGAGGGTCTGTGCGACCTGATCCAAAATACGCCCATGACATACCGTCAGAAGTTACTATTCTATAAACGCCAGTGATATTTAATTCTGCTATTTCTGCTCCCGATTCTCTATTTAATGCTGTAAGTCCCTCTGCAAAGCAGCCTTTTTCTGTTGTCGCTCCGCAGTTTTTTAAGACGTCAAAGTGGGGGAGGAAGTACTTTTCAAAGTCACTTGTAGTTGTACCTGTCGACCAGTCCCAGTTTTCCATATCCCCGTATTCTTGTCTTGCTTTCCCCTCCACACTTTTAAGCGTACTGTAAGCTTTTTTTAAACCAACAACGTATTGGTCGTTTATAACTTTTGTGATTATGGCAGGAATTGTAAGTGCTGCAACAACGCCGATAATAGCCAAAGTAAGCAGAACTTCTGCCAGAGTAAATCCTGATTTTCGCATACATTTGTTCCCTTTTTATTCTTGTAACAGATGCAGCATACAGAATTTTTAAAATAAAAGCAATAGTTTAAAATGCCTATAAATGTTCTGCAGTGCTTTTTTGCACGAAATTTACTTCAGTGCGTCAGCGCCTGAAACAATTTCAATAAGTTCGCCGGTGATTTTTTCCTGACGTTTTTTGTTGTAGTCGATGGTCAGTTTGTCTATCATTTCCTGGGCGTTATTTGTAGCGGCAGACATAGCGGTCATTCTGGAGGCAAGTTCACTTGCTCCTCCCTCTAAAAGCGCCTGATATATAACGTTTGTGATGTACATAGGGACAATTGCGCTCAAAACCGCTTCGGCCGAGGGTTCAAATTCCATCATTGAATCTACATGGTTTTCGTCGTGCTGCGAGGGCTCTTCGTCTCTGTGGAACTCTCTGGGGCAGTTATCTTCCGTTATGGCAGGGAGCAAAGTCCAGTCTTCGACTTTATACACCATCATATTTTGATAACGGGTAGTGACAAGTTCAACGGAGTCAATCTCTTTTTTTACATAGGCGTCAGCTATATTTGAAGCCAGATAATAAGCTGAAGACGCGCTGATGTCGTTCATTATGTCATTATATGTTTTAACTATTTCAAATTCCAATTGTCTTTGGGCGCTTTTTAAAGGCGGAAGCGCCTTTGTGCCCGCAAGGTATAGCTTTACCTTTTGGCCTTTTTCGATACATTCCCTTATTCTTTTTAAGGTAAAGCGTACAATGTTGCCGCTGTACGCGCCTGCTAAGCCTTTGTTGGAAGATACAACAATTATGCCTACCGTTTTTATTTCTCTTTCTTCCAAAAGCGCGGGGTAGTTTTCAATATTTGCCTCGGTTTTAATTTTTGCGTAGTCTGTACTGCATATTCTGTCGTGTGCGGTGGCAAACATTTTTAAAAGTTCGTATGTAAAAGGACGAGACTCGCGAACCGCGTTCTCCGCTTTTTTAACTTTAGCTGCAGCAACCATTTTCATAGCTTTGGTAATTTTTTGGGTACTGGCTATACTTTTTATTCTGTCTTTTATTGCACGAAGGTTTGCCATTTAGTTTTCCTTTAAATTTCTTTTTTTATGAAACCTCTGGTTGAAAGGCGCTTTCTTTGAATGTTTTGAGTTTTTCTCTTAAAGCTTCTTTGTCTGCATCTTCCAGCCCTGCTCCGTCATTCAGTCTTTTTTCGAGGTCGGGGAGGTTGGCTCTCAGGTAGTCAAACCATTGTGATTTGAAGCTTGCAATGTTTTTATTTTCGATATTATCTATAAAGCCTTCGTTACCCGCAAAGAGGATTGTAACCTGTTGTGCAACGCTTAGGGGGCGGTATTGGTGTTGAATTAATATCTGCGTAAGTTTTTCGCCTTTCAAAAGTTGTGCACGGGTAGCGGCGTCAAGGTCTGAAGCAAACTGGGCGAATGCTTCCAGTTCCCTGTATTGTGCCAGGTCGAGACGGAGCTGGCCTGCAACCTGTTTAACGCCTTTTGTCTGCGCTGCACCTCCAACCCTTGAAACCGATGTACCTGCGTCAATTGCAGGACGCTGACCGGAGTTGAAGAGATTAGACTCAAGGAATATCTGACCGTCGGTAATAGAGATTACGTTGGTCGGGATGTAAGCTGAAATGTCGCCTGCCTGTGTTTCGATAATAGGAAGTGCGGTGATTGAGCCGCCGCCTAATTTGTCAGAGAGCTTACAAGCGCGCTCGAGAAGTCTTGAGTGGAGATAGAAAACGTCACCGGGGTATGCTTCACGGCCCGGAGGGCGGCGAAGAAGCAGCGACATTGTACGGTATGCCTGCGCGTGTTTTGTAAGGTCATCGTAAACTATGAGTACTGCTTTGCCTTGGTCTAGGAACTCTTCTCCTATAGAACATCCCGCGAATGGCGCGATATATTGAAGAGGTGCACTCTCATTGGCCGAAGCTGTTACAATTATTGTGTAACCCATAGCGCCGTGCTCTTCGAGAGTTTTTGCAAGCTGTGCTACGGTGGATGTTTTTTGTCCTATTGCAACGTATATACAAATAACGTTTTGGTCTTTTTGGTTGATTATAGTATCAATAGCTATAGCTGTTTTACCTGTTTGGCGGTCTCCTATTATAAGCTCCCTTTGGCCGCGGCCGATAGGAGTGAGGGCGTCAATCGCAGTTAAGCCTGTTTGAAGCGGCTCGTGAACGGATTTCCTTGAAATAATGCCCGGGGCAACACGTTCGATAGGCCTTGTTTTACTGCTTTCAATTTCGCCTTTTCCGTCAAGCGCCTTTCCCGTTGGGTCTACTATGCGTCCTATAAGCCCGTCGCCTACAGGTACGGAGGCTATTTTGCCTGTTGCTTTTACCTGTGTACCCTCTTTGATTTTAGTATAGTCGCCCAGGATTACAACGCCGACATTGTCTTCTTCGAGGTTCAGGGTTATACCCAGTGTGCCTTCGCCGTCTTGGAACTCTACAAGCTCTGAAGACATCACGTTTTTTAAGCCGTAAATACGTGAAATTCCGTCTCCGACTTCAATTACCGTACCTACATTGCTGACTTCGAGCCCGCTTTGGTAATTACCTATTTTCTCTTTGATGATAGCGCTGATTTCGCTGCTGTTGATTGTTGTAGCCATATTTTTACCCTTTATTTAATTTTTTTAATTGTTCAAATTTAGATTTTAAACTTAAGTCTATAATTCTGTCTTGCACATTTACGCTGAAACCGCCTATTAAGGAGTTATCATACTCGTAATTCAGTTCTATTTTGGCGTGCAGTTTTTCTTCCAACACTTTTTGAAGACGATTTTTTTCTTCTTTGCCTATTTCTGTAACACTTGTGACGGTTGCCCTTACTATGCCTTCTCTTGCGCTGTTCTCTTCTTTTACACATTGAAGAATGGTATCAAAAATGCTTATCCTTCCTTCATCTAAAAGTACATAGAGGAAATTCAAAATGTGGTTGTTTATTTTGCCTTCAAATATCTGTTTAACAACATCTTTTTTGTCTGTAACGCTGATAATCGGGTGTTCAAGAAAGTCTTTAAGTTCAGTGTTTTCACACAAGATATTTTGAACATTTTCTAATTCTGCGATTATTTCTGTAATATTTCCTATCTCAAGCAGCGCTTGAGCGTAGCGTTTTGCAGGTTTTAAATTTTTAACGTCGGTTGTTTTGTTCATTAGAGGCAAGCGCCTTCCATTTTATCAAGTTCGTCTATACCTTTATTTATAAGGTGTTTGTGGGTTTCATCATTAAGATTTTGTATTATGTGCTCTTTGGCGAGAACTACGCAGGCACCATATACCTGTTCAAGAGTTTGTTTTTTCGCCGTAATATGGTAGTTTTCGGCTAAGGTGTGCAAACTGTCTTCGAGCTCCTTTGCCGCAACACTTGTTTCGTGTTCTATGTTTTTTTCAAGAGCGTTTGCAGTTTCTTTCGCGTCTTTTAGAATTTTTTCTCTTGACTCTTCTACGTTTTTCTCGCTGTCTTTGACTTTTTTATATTCTTCAAGTGCGCTTTTAGCATTTTTTTTGCTCTCTTCAATTTTTTGACGGGTTTTTTCCGCCATATTATCGATGAGTGTGCCCAACTTGAACTTTTTGAAAATGAGGACAAGAAGAGAAATCATAATAATGAAGTTTATGAGGTTGGAATGCAGTATTGCTTCAAACATTTCCACCCCACTTTTCATTACCGGACAGCAGCTGTTCTATTCTTTGTGTGTCAAGTACCACAGGTGACATTTCTCTACCTATAACTTTTGCCGTTATTTCATCTACAAAGTTTGAAATTTCACCGTGGAGTTCACTTTTTACGTTTCTTATCTGTACATCTACAGTTTGTTGAACATCACAGATTTTATGTCCGCAAGCTTCCTTCGCTGTTTTTAAGGTTTGCGACTTTTTGGTTTTAGCGCTTTCGGAAGTTTTTTTAATGAGTTCCTGCGCCTCTTTTTGTGTGGAGGAAATTTTCTGTCTGCTTTCTTCTAAAATAGTTTCTGTCTTGCTTTTTGCTTCAGCCGCAGCTTCGCTGTTCATGTTGTAAAAGTCTTCTCTTTCACCCAGAATGCGCATCATAGGTTCATACAATATCCAGTTCATAATCATTACGAACAAGATAAAGCTCAAGCCTGCTATTAAAAATGTTCCGTCAATTTGTAGTAACATTAATTTCCTCTGTTGTCTTATGCTTTGTACGGGTGAGGAGCCTGTCAACCGCGCTGCACCCTGCTTACGTTTTTATAATACGAAAGCGATAAGAAGTACTACGAGCAATGCATAAATCGCACAAGCTTCGATAAGACCTGCGCCTATGTAGAAGTACTTGGAAATTTGTCCTTCAACTTCGGGCTGCCTTGCAATACTTTCGATAATTGCTTTTGTGGCCAAACCGAGACCTATACCGGGCCCTATTACGCCGAAGCCTATAGCCAAGCCCATTGCTACCATTTTCATTGCTGCTGATTCCATTTTTTTCTCCTTTTATTTATCTGATTGTTTAGTGATTTTCTGCTACTGCCGTTGATATATAGGCTGATGTAAGAAGGGTGAATACCAGTGCCTGAATGAACGCTACAAAAAGCTCAAAGAACATTATAGGCAGAGGGAAAAGTGACCCGAGGAATAATCCTATGTTATACACCCAGGTACTCGGTAAAAGATTCCCGAGAAAATTTTGGGTGAAGCTCATAACGCCTTCGGGCGTGAGTATAGTCATTATAAGTCCGCCCAGAACAAGTATGAGCACTTCGCCTGCGAGAATATTAGCAAAAAGCCGGAGCGCCAGTGTCAGGGGACGCACAAAGTCTTCAAGTATATTAAACGGTGTCATGAAAAACATAGGCTGCACGTAGTGTTTAAAATACGCGGGGCCTTTAGCTATAATACCTTGAGTAATATAATATATAAGAACAATAATTGCCAAAGCCGCGGTTACGTTTATGTCGTTAGTAGGAGAGGCTAATTCCCCGTGGGGCAGATGAATAAGCCTCCAGGGAAGCTGTCCTATCAGGTTGGCTGTTATTATAAACAAAAACAGGGTCATTAAAAGAACAGAATGTCTTTTTGCGTTTTTGCCCATGCCTTTTGTCATGCCAAGAAATATGGTTACTATATTTTCAAATACCGCCTGAAGTTTGCCGGGTATAAGTTTAGTGTTTGAGGTGGCAAGAAGGGAAAAGAATATAATTATACCCATGGTAATCCACATAGTGATAAGAGTGTCTAAGTGTGCCGTCATGCCGAATATGTTTATAGTTAAGTGTTGACCTATATGAAATTCCATCAGAACCTATCCAATATATAAGGTTATAATACTACTTTTTAGAACAATTGTTTTAATATAAAAGGATGATTTAGTTTATTATATCACATACACTTTTTAACTTAAGTGGATTGACAGGCTAAAAATCTTTTCCTGCAAGTTTTTACAAAAAAAGTAAACCTAAAGGTTTAGATCTTTATATCCACCCCAAACGCCCTAAAATTAAACCTTTTTATCGATGTTGCTCTACATTTGTGGGGGTATCATTCAACTATAGATATTAGAAAAGTAGAAGTAACTATAAGGATAAATTATAGGGGGATTAAGTTTATGCGTAGAGGCGAGTTTAAAAGGAAGTCCAGAGTTATCGTTTGTGACGACAACTACGATCACGCGTCAGGTATCAGGGAACTTATCAATCTTGAAAATGATTACGATGTTATTGCAAATGCTGCAAATGTCAACGTATTGATTTCTCTGATTAAAAAGTATCAGCCTGACATTGTTTTAATGGACATCAACATGCCTGAAACAGACGGAATTACAGGGATAATCGAGATTGAAAAATTAGGATTGGGAACAAAAGTTATAGCTCTCACCGGCTATGACGATGCTGATTTAATCTATCGTGCAATGAAGATTGGCGCAAGGGGCTATATTTTAAAAACAATGGCATCAGCCCAGCTCATTCACGCTTTAGATGAAGTAACAGCCGGTAAAATTTACCTTCCCGCTTCGCTTACTTCCAAGTTCTTTGAATACTTTCAGGTTAATGAGAAAAACGGCGGTTCTGTGGATGTGTCGGATGATGAGGAAAATCTTCTCAACTATCTTACAAACCGCGAAGAAGAAGTGCTTGAACTTCTGACAAAAGGTATAACTTACAAAGGTGTTGCTTCACAGCTGTTCATTTCAGAAACTACCGTAAAAACACACGTGAACAACATTTTCCAGAAGTTACAGGTGAACGACAGAACACAAGCTGTTCTTTATGCAATCAACAAAGGTTTTGCAAACAAAAAACGTATAAAAATCGCAGTATAGCTTAAGGGAAGCTTACAAGCAAGAAAATTAGAGTATTATCGTTTATGCACAAAGCACAGAGAAAAAACACTGAGGCTTTAAGACACAAATTTCAAATGAGCGAAAGCCCGATATTTGGTAAAAAAACCATTACAGGGCTTTTGCGCTCAATATTAGAGCCTGTATTGGACGTAAAGCCCGGTACCAATAAAGCAATAAATCCGGAAGCCCTTGTATTTACCAGAGTTAAAAATACAGAAGGTATCGAGGGTATTTTGAAGCGTCTTGAGTTTGCACCCCAAATAGAAGTCAGGGACTTTTTAAGTCAGGCAAGAGAGGACAAGTTTGTCGAGCTTGAGTTTGTGCTTTTAACGTCGGCAAGGTTCAGCACGCTTCTCGTTTGGGATTATTCGACAAGTGAAAACAAGGATTCTTCAAGGATATATTTCCTTATGAACTCAAACAAAATAAACGATGTATTCGATGAACTGCAAGAAAGTTTAGACGAAGATTTAAGTGAGCGTTTTTACTCCTTCAAGCCGGAGCGCCGCGACAACGATACTTTAAACAAGGCGGTGTTTAATATAATGGAGCTTCTGAACGAAAATGTTCTGGAGAACGATTTTAGAAAAGTGGAAAATGCCCATTATGTGAGTGAAAACGAGTTTGAAGAGTACAGGGAAACCGTTTCAAAAGGCACAAGAGAAATTTGCCATGAGATAAACAACCAGATAAGCGTTTTAAATATCTACTCCATGCTTTTGGAGCGCGAACTCGGGAGCGGCAACAAACACCTTGACACAGTTAAAAAGTCTGTGGGCATTATAGCTTCACAGCTTGAAGAGCTTAGAGGAGTTGAAGATTTTCAAGACGTAGATTTGGAGAGGAAGTCTTTGAAAGAGACGATTCTGAGAGCGGTTGATATGGTGTCGCCGATTGCAGGGGAAAAGAATAACAAAATCATCTTTAAAGGTGATGAATTGAGCGCTTACATTGACGAAAATAAGTATATCTCAGCTTTAATAAACCTTTTGAAAAACGCGTCAGAGAGTACAAAAGATGACACAATAGAGGTTTTACTGGCTGCGGATGGAGGTTTTGCAAAAGTTTTCATTACAAACCATGGCGAGAAAATAGTTGAGCCGGACAAGATTTTCAATTCGGGTTTTTCAACAAAAGGCACATCGGGCGTAGGTTTAAGTGTATCAAAAAAGTATCTGGAAGCACAGTTTTCAATACTGGAACTCTCGCACAGCACGGATGTTTCAACACAGTTTACGATAACGACGCCGCAGGCGACGTAAGAATGGCTTAGGAGAAGGTTAAGAGTTATGGATATTATAGGTTCAAGGACAAGAGATATAGCGGAGTTGGCGCTGAACGGACTTTATGAACGTCAGAAGGCTACGGCTGCAAATATTGCAAACGTAAGAACACCGGGATATCAGAGAAAAGACATAGTTTTTGAAGACCAATTGCAGCAGATAAGAGAGGGCTATGACCTTAAAGAGCAGATTAAGCTTGAAAATTCTGCTATGTGGAAACAAAACCCTAAAGAGGCTCTCGAAAATCAGGACCCTGCCCAGATAGCTTTTATGCGGAGCAATCTGACAAAAGATTATTTGCCGCAAATTTATGACGATTTGGGCGCGCCTGTATCACCTGACGGCAACAACGTTGTTCTCGAGGAAGAGATGATGAAGGCCGCAAAAGCAGGTACTCAGTATACAACAATAACAACCCTTTTAGGGAAGTCTTATCAGGGTCTTGCAACAATTATAAAGGGTCAATTGTAAAATACCTGACGGCGGTGTTGTAAAGCCGCTGACAGGGTGACAAAATTTTAATCGGGAGGTTTAATAAATGAGTTTTAATATGTTTGATATAGCAGCAAGCGGAATGCATGCCCAAAGGATACAAATGGACGCTATTTCCAGCAATATTGCAAATGCTCAAACTACAAGAAACGCTAAAGGGGAACCTGAAGTATACAAGAGAAAAGAGGTTTCTTTTCAGGCTGTATACGACAACAAGCTCGGTCTTCCATCGCTAAAAAGCACCAAACATCTTGAGATGGACGGTATAAACGGACCCGACGAGCGCGGTATGATAAGGGTGAACGGAGAAGACTCTATCGCAAAAGGCGTTATGGTTTCATCTGTTCATGAATCGAAGAACCCTTATAAAACAGTGTACGACCCCACGCATCCCGATGCGGATGAGAACGGATTTCTTTTACTGCCGAATGTAAATGTAGTAGAAGAGATGGTCAATATGGTCAACGCTTCAAAAGCCTATGAAGCAAACGCAGCTATCGCGAACACTGCAAAGACAATGATGCAGGCTGCGATGGGAATATAGCGTCAGCAAAAAGCCTTGATACGACGGGCATGTTGACAGAAGCCAAAAATAAGTAAAACTAAAGGAGTAAAAAATGAGTTTTGAAATGAACGGAATGAACTCGATATCAGGTTTTAACAAGATTTTCCAACAAAATCTTGGCCAAATAAATACCAATATTCAGGGAGCTGACGAATTTCAAAATATTTTCGACAGTATTCAACAAAACTCTCAAAACAATGCGCTTAAAGGGAGTGTCCAGTTTAATGCGGGAGATTTTTTCGGGGCTGATGCTATTAGTTCTCAAAAAGTCGAGAATCTTTCCGATTCCGCCAAAATGGTTAAAGATATCGGGAATGCTTTTGGGAATGGCCTTACAAACTTAAACACCACTCAAAAAGAATCCGAAGCTGCGTTTGAAACGTTTGCAACCGGCGGAGACATAAGTATACACGAGGTGATGATTGCTTCGCAGAAGTCTTCTTTAAGTATGCAGATGGCCTTACAGCTTAGAAACCAGTTGATTAACGCCTACACTCAACTGCAAGATACCAGAATCTAGCGGATTAAACGTAATAAAACCGTTACAAAATTGATAAGTTCAAAAAAACAGTCTAGAATATTAGTAATATTGGGGAAAGCCTTGGCGGCTGAAGGGGAAAATAAAAATCGTGAATGACTATGTTAAGCTAATAGCAGCGGATGCAAAGAAACTATGGGACGCTCTGGACTTGAACCAAAAGTTTATGGTTATGGCCATAACCCTTATAGCCATAGTAAGTTGTGTCTATTTCATAATTAAAGCGACAGAGCCGAATTGGGAAGTTTTATATTCGGATTTGGCTGAAACAGATATTATAAGTATTTCTGAAAGTCTTAAAAAGAGCGGATATGCTTATAAAATTTCGATGGACAAAAAAGCAATCCTTGTTCCTTCGGATAAAAAAGAAGATTTAAGAATGTTTGTGGCTGAAAACGACCTTATTCAAGACTCGTCTCCGGGTTTTGAGCTTTTGGACAATTTACAGCTGGGCTCTACAGACTTTAAAAACAAACTTACAAAGCAAAGAATATTTCAAGGGGAGCTGACCCGCTCTATAGAGAAAATTAACGGCGTTACAAAGGCCAGAGTACAGCTTGCAGAGCCTGAACGCTCAATTTTTTCAGACCATGACGAAGATCCGACCGCGTCTGTAATGCTTATACTTGAACCGGGCTACAGGATGAAAGCCTCACAGGTTGTAGCCATTAAAAACCTTGTAGCTTATGCTGTTCCAAGGTTAAGTCAGGATAAGGTTTTCTTGACCGACCAGTTTGGGAATGTTTTAACGGATGATGTTTCTAAAAACTCAAATGACATGCAGAGTTTCAGGGCAAGTTTTGAAAAAGATGCTGCCAAAAAGATACAAGACACATTGGAAACCATTATGGGCAGAGACAATGTAAGCGTTCAAGTCAGCGCGGATTTAGACTTTAACTCGACGCGTTCGACTATTGAAAGCTATGTACCGCAAGGCCAAAACGGTGCAGGCGTTGTTGTAAGTTCACAAGGGGAAAAAGAGACGTACAAAAACCCTCAACCGCCGGTCGTTGTTCCTCCTAAAACCGTTACTATCACAACAGGAGAAGAGACGCCGGAGGGCGGTACGCGCGATATAACAAAAGAAGAGTCCACGGTAATAGACAAAGACCTGACTTATGAAAAAGAAAGAAACTCTACAAACTATGCCGTTACCAAAGAAATTAAACAGGTTGTTTATGCTCCGGGCAGTGTAAAAAGAATGACAGTGGCCGTTGCTGTAAATAAAATCCTTACAGACGACGAAAAAGAAGAAATTAAAAGCCTTGTTGCGGCTGCCGCAGGCATGGACCTCTCCCGCGGAGATATGATTAATGTTTCGAGCTTGAAGTTTACACAGAGTGAGAACCTTGAAGATGCTGCCGCGCTTGCTGCGGATAAGCAGGCTATGACAGCTAATATTCTGGATATAGTATTTAAACAAATTGCACCGCTTTTGGTCTTCCTGGTGCTTGGTTTAGTGGCACTTTCTACCATAGGCTCGGCATTAAAGCGTCCTACTGCTGTTGCTTCATCTTTGAATCAGGAAGAATCAATGTTTGACCCGTATATGTTTGTACCTGACAGGCTGCATGAGGACCATCTTACATTAGAGCCGGAACCTATGTTTGATAATGTTATCGAGAAAAAGAAAAATGAAATAACCGACGTTATATCGTCAGATCCGGCTGATGCCGCAAGATTACTAACTTCTTATATGAGAGACTAGATAAAATATGACGCAAGACATACAAATAGAATCTATGACAGCAACGCAAAAGGTAGCAGCACTTTTAATAGTGCTAGGCCCTGCCGCGTCTTCGGAGATAATGAAAAATATCACCGATGATGAGCTTTTGGAGCAGATTACTCTTAGCATTGCGGGGATGAACAAACTGCCAACCGAAACCCTTGAAGCTATTGTCGAAGAGTTTTATTCTATGTTTCAGGCAAGCTCTATGGTCTCCGCGGGCGGTATGAACTATGCCCGTTCGCTTTTAGAAAAAGCATACGGCGCAGAGCAGGCTCAAAAGATTCTGGACAGACTTGTTACTATTTTGAATTCGAATCCGTTCCAGTTTTTTAACGATGCGGACCCGAGCCAGCTTGCACAGCTTTTGCAAAACGAGAACCCTCAACTTATAGCTCTCATTCTGGCTTACCTGAAGCCCGAACATTCAGCCAAGGTTTTGAACTTTTTTACACCGCTTATCCAGTACAAAGTTGCTTTGAAGATTGCGCAGATGAAAAGTACTAACCCGGAGATTATTTCGGAAGTTGAAAAGATTGTCGAGAGCAAGTTCTCAAACGTTGTTGTTCAAGACTTTTCAAAGGCAGGCGGGACAGAGTCTCTTGCGAGCATTTTGAACCGTGTAGACCGTGCAACGGAAAAAAACGTTATCGAGCAGCTTGAGGAGGAAGTACCCGAACTTGCGGAATCTGTCAGAGAGCTTATGTTCGTATTTGAAGACATTGTTAATCTTGAAGACAGGGCAATTCAGAGAATACTTCGTGAAGTTGACACAAGAGACCTTGCGATGTCGCTCAAAGGTACGCGTGACGACGTTAAAGAAAAAATTCTCAAAAATATGTCAGAACGTGCTCAGGCAATACTTCTTGAAGATATGGAGTATATGGGTCCTGTTCGTGCGCGTGAAGTTCAAGAGATTCAGTCAAAAATTGTTGCTACCATCCGCTTCCTAGAGTCTTCGGGTGAAATTATTATCTACCGTGACAGCGCTGAAGATGAGTTGATAGAGTAATATTATGAGCAAAATAAGTCAAGAAAAAGTAAATTATGCAGGGCCTGTCCTAATTAAACACTCTTCGGAAGACAAGATGAGTGCAGCTGCGATGCAGGCACAAGGCAAGGCAGACAGAATTATTGCTCTTGGAGAGCTGGAAGCTCAAAAAATCATTGAGGATGCGAAGGCTAAAGCCAGAGAAATTTTGAACACGGCAAAAGCTGAGTTGGAAACTGCTCAGGGCGAGATTGAGACTATACAGGAGCAGGCTCGTGTTCAGGGGAAAGATGAAGGCTTTCAACAAGGATATGAAGAAGGCAGGGCGGAGATTTACAGGGAGCTTGAGTCTAAAATAAACTCTGTGGACTTTTTTGCTTCTTCGGGCTTTGAAGTTAAGCAAAAGATACTTAAATCGGCTCAAAAAGATGCGGTCGGTATCTGTATAGCTATTTGCCGCAAGATTTGCCACAAACTTCTTGATGAAGACACTGTTATAAAGATTGTGGAGCAAGCGTTCACACAGATTGAAGACAAGGAAGAAGTAAGCATAATTGTAAATCCTTATCTTGCTTCAATGTTAGGTGAAAAGTTCAGTGAAAAGTTTAAAAGCGTGCGCGTACACGAAAACCCAAAAATAGCGCAGGACGCCATTATTGTAGAAGCTTTAGCAGACAGGGTGGACGCTTCTGTCAGCTCTCAGATAGAAGAAATTGCGAATGCTTTTGCAAAGGAACTCGGGAAAAGTAAAGTTGACGAATAGTATTGATTTTTCAAAATATTCAAAAATTATAGAAGAAGTTAACCCCCTCTCAAAAATAGGCAAAGTTTTAGAAATTATCGGGCTTGTAATTGAGGCGGACGGTCCAAACGCCAGTATAGGCGACCTTTGTTATATCTATAATGACGATACTGACAAAGAAAACAAAATCCTTGCAGAGGTTGTGGGTTTTAGAAAAGGCCGCATACTGCTTATGCCTTTGGGGTCAATGGACGGTCTAAAGTCAGGCGCTACGGTTTATAACACCGGTTCGCAGATGCACATTAAAGTGGGAGACGCTCTTCTGGGAAGGGTGTTAGACGGTCTGGGCAATCCTCTGGACGAATTTGAAGAGATTGTGCCTGAAGCTTTGTATACTACAACAGCGCAAATCCCTAATCCGCTTGACAGAAAGCCTATTGATGAACCTCTATCCCTCGGTATACGTGCGGTAGACGGGTTTATAACCATCGGTAAAGGCCAGAGGATGGGTATTTTTGCAGGTTCAGGTGTTGGAAAGAGTACCACCCTTGCCATGATGGCTAAAAATACAAGCGCTGACGTAAACGTCATAGCTTTGATAGGGGAGCGCGGCCGCGAAGTCAGGGAGTTTATCGAGCATACTATGGGCACAGAAGGCATGAAGCGTTCCGTGGTTATTTGTGCTACATCCGACCAGCCTTCTCTGGTTAAGATAAAGGCTGCTTTTGTTGCTGCTGCGGTTGCGGAATACTTTAGGGATAAGGGAAAAGACGTCCTTTTTATGCTCGACAGTGTTACAAGGATTGCTATGGCACAAAGAGAGGTCGGGCTTGCCGTTGGCGAACCGCCTGCAACGCGCGGGTATACGCCTTCGGTGTTTGCTCTTATGCCTAAGCTGCTTGAGCGCGCAGGATGCGCCAAAGTCGGTACTATTACCGGACTTTACACGGTTCTTGTTGACGGTGATGACTTTAACGAGCCGATTTCGGACACGGTAAGGAGTATTTTGGACGGCCACGTTATGCTCTCACGTTCTTTGGCACACAAAAACCACTATCCTGCAGTAGATGTTCTTGAAAGTATTTCAAGGGTTGCTACAAATATAATAGGGCCGGAGCATAAAAAGGCGGCAGGGATAGTAAGAAACTGGCTTGCAAGTTACCGCAAAAATGAAGACCTTATAAATATAGGCGCTTACGTCAAGGGGTCAGACCCCTCAACAGATGAAGCAATTATGTTTATGGACAAGATTAACGGTTTTTTAAAACAGAGTGTTAATGAAAAAGCAGACTATAACACAACTATAGAAGGGATTTGCGCCCTTGCAGGAGTTGAGCTTCCAAAACCCGTAGAAAATAAGCCCGAGGAAATCCAAGAAGAGATTAAGGATTCCGAGTTCGGCAAAGTCCCCCAACAGCTTGAAGTTCCTTCATATATTGAAAACGCAACCAGATAAGTTTTAATTTTAATCTGAAGCAATGCTTAGGGAAATACGTTTGTCTTCAGGATTGAACTTCAAAATAGTTGTGTCGATTAAATCGCCCACATCTAAAATGGTGCCATGGTGGTTTTGATATTGAACAAGTTCGGATTGGGGTAAAAGTGCTTCAACTGAAGGATAAACTTCGACGAAAGCTCCAAAGTGCTTGATTCGGGTAATTTTTCCTTTAACTTTTTCACCTTCGTGAATTTTGCCTTGTGCTTCAACCCAAGGGTCGGGTTCAAGGTTTTTAAGGCTAAGTGAAACCCTCTGTTTATCTATATCTATGCCGATTATTTCAACATTAATTTTCTCGCCGACTTTTAAAATATCATTGGGATGGTCAACCCACCGCCACGAGATTTGAGAAAGTGGCAGAAGTCCGTCCACTCCGCCGATGTCTATAAACGCGCCGAAATCTGCTATGCGTACAACTTCGCCTTTAACGACCTGACCGACTTCAAGTTGGTCAAACACGTCTTTTTTAACATCTTCAATGCTGTCCGTATGAACTTTGCGGTTAGAGAGGATAAAGTTATTTTGAGTAACATCCATTGTAAGAATTTTAAGCTCAATCTCTTTATCGATGATGCTTTCAACGTCTTTTGAACGGAGATGACTTGAGGGCACAAAACCTCTCACGCCCATAACGTCAACAAGTACGCCGCCTTTAACCGGCTGTACAACGGTGCCCATTACGATTTTATCTTCGGCTTTTGCTTCTTCCAATTGTTTCCAATTGTAAGCCATCGCAACTTTTTTATAAGAAACTGTTAAGCGGCCTTCTTCGTCTTCTTCTCTTAAAACCAGAAATTCGTATTGGTTGTTTTTCTGTAAAATATCCTGGACATTATCCTCCGGCTTTATTTTTGCTTCTCTGTCAGGACAAATGGCATTTGTTTTAGCGCCGATATCTACTATTACGCCTTCATTGTCGTAACCCCAAACTGTACCTTTAACTAAATCACCCTTGTTAAAGCTGTACCGGTACTGTTCTAACAGTTTTTCAAATTCAACATCAGACAAACGCTCAGAAGACATATATACTCCAGAAATACTATAGTATATTATACCAATTTTTATAGGCTTCTAACAAACTTTTGTAACAGTTCTTAACATAAATAATTTTTCAAATTCCCTTTTTAATTTTAAAACCTTATAAAACTTGCTTTGTGTGCGTGGAAATGTATTTAATTTATGTTAAGATTTAAGTATGAAAAAGAGATTGTTAACCACAGTTTTAATATTAGGTTTGGCTTCCTTTACTCTTCCTTCAAGTGCGGGTAATTTTGGTATGTATAAGCCTGAAGAAGAGTACGGTCTTTTTGACGGGTTTAAGTTTAATTTTTTTGACAGAAAAGAAGGCCAGAAGCTTATAGAGCTTAAGTCTGAAACACCAGAGGAGAAGGAGCGCCTTAAGCGTCAAAAAGAAAAGCCGGAAGAATATGACGAGTATCAGATGTATAAGTTTATGCAGGAAGGTACTATAGCGTTTTAAATCTTTTATATTTGCCATTAAAAAACCGCTCCTGTTAAGAGCGGTTTTTATGTTATTGATATTTTCTCTATAGAATGTTTGATGTAAGTGTGAAGTGAACCCTGTAGCTTGATGAGTTATCAGGTTTTTTAGCAATCGGAACACCGAGGTATACGTTACCTGATAAGTATTTAGTCATTTTAATAATAACACCGCCGCCGACTGACCATGCATAGTCTAAGTTTTCGTGTACTTTAACGTCGTTAAAAGCACCGAAGTCAGAGAATGCTGCCAAGCGTATACTGTCGTCTATAAACATAAGTTTATCAGGCAGTATTTTGTTTAAGAACGGTATAGGTGTACGAATTTCTGCAGAGGCTGTAAAACCTTGGTCTTTCAAGAAGAAACCTTCCTGGTAACCTCTGACTGTAGCTATACCGCCAACCTGGAGCTGCTCTGAAGGGAACAGTCTTTTGTTTGTCCACTGTCCTGACAATTGTGTTATTGCCATAGACCTCCAAGGGAGTACCTGAAGCCTTGCTATATTAGCATTTAGTTTTACAAACTTGTTTGTGGGTTCGTTTGAAAAATGGTCCCACTCATCCGTAGGGTTAAAGAACGGAACACCGACTGATGTGCCCACGTTTGCAAACCATTTACCGTAAAAGTCATCTTTAATATTGGTAAAGTTAACTCTCATTGCACGGGTTTTATATTTATACAGGTCACCTTTAACGCCTAAGAAATCAAACGTAGTTGTTGTATCTCTCATATCGAATGATATGTCACCGTATAATTTATAGTTTTCTGTTTTGACAAGTCTTCTTGAAACGCCTGTGAAGAAGTTGTGTGACTTACCTTCAATACCCATGAAGCTATAATCGCCTTCTTTCATTTTTGTTCCGGAATATGAATAACCTATGTTGAACTTGGTTTCATTTCTTGCAATAGGAGCCGAGTAGAAAATACCCTGACCGACAGATCCGTTAGCAAGAGTTGTAGTTGATAATAAGTGGTCTCCGAGACCGGTTAAGTTGTAAGTTCCCGCAAAGATTACGAAACGGTTAAGACCTACTCCTGTTCTACCCTGGTTATCAAACCTAAAATCAAGGTCTATAGGGAATCTGTCTTTAATGTCGAGTGTAATGTCTGTGTACTGTGCGGATTCTTCGTTGTCCATCAATGAAACAGAGCCTTTCATATAGCCCGTTGCGTTAATGTCTCTTAAAGAATCCTGAATATCTTTTATGTTTAATATTTTATCTGTTCCGATTTGCTTGTCATCAACGAACTGTCCTTTAATGAAACGTTGTCTGGCCCATTTATTGCCCGCAATCTCGATATTACCGTATTTGCCTTCCATTACGATAATCTCGATATTACCGTCCTGAACTTTTTGCGGAGGAAGATAAGCTATGGTTGAAAGATATCCTGCCTGTTGATAATAATCAGTAACCGTGTTTGCATATTGGATAAGGTCGTTAATTGTAACTTCCTGGCCGATTTTGTCGCAAACTAAGTCTAAAAGCTGTTCTTCACTATAAACCGTATTGTTTTTGAAAGTCACTGAATTGAGGACAAAACTCACCTCTCTGTTCGGCAGTTTGCTTATCTCCGCACGGAGCTTTTTTTGGTTTTCAATTTCCTCCGTTCCTTTAAGGTCATCTTTCTTTTGTTCGCGGCCTCTGCCTTCGTACTCTTTTAACTGCATAAGGTTAGTTTGGTCAATAACGCCCGGGTCAAAGTTGCCTACGCCGGTGTATTGTGTTGTTGCATGGGCACTTCCTGTGCAGCTTAGAATAAAAACAGTTGCCAGAGCTATTATTTTGCTCTTTAGCAAATCACTTCTTGTTAACATTAACTTAATTCCTTTTTTGCATACTTGCGTTTCTATATGATAGATTATTGGGACTCAAATGGCAATAAATCAGAGATATGATTTTTAAACTACAAAACACTAACAATATTTTTTTTGCTATTCATTAATTAAAATGCGTTTAGTGGTTTAAGTAAATACAAGAATAACTTAAATATGCAAATATACAACACTTTTTACATGTTAAATTATGTAAAAGTTTTTTAAATTTCCTCCAAATAGTGTACTTTATGCATTTTTGTTGTATAACTTTAAAACAAATAAACGGCCTAACATAAATAATTTTTAATCCATGCCAAATTTAATAGCAATTATTTTTTTTACGGGTTTTGAATACGATAATTACAATGCACAATTTTTTAAATTTTATCAGGAAAATATAGTAAAAAGTAGGGAAGATAAGGAAAAACAAAATGAACATCAAAAAAATCAAAACATTTTTAATCTTACTAAGCTTTTTGGCATACATGCCACTGTCATGCCTTCAAGTCTTAGCCGCACCAAATTTAGACGGTGCAGTCGGCGGTTCTGTAACGCAGAACGGCAATGAAACACTTATTCAAGTGGGCAACAATATTAAAGGCTCTGTCAGTCAGTTTGACTGGAAAGACTTTAACGTAAACAGCAATGAAACTGTTAACTGGTTCTTTACCAATTACTCTCAAACAGCAATCAACAGAGTACTCGGTAATAACCCGTCATTTATTAACGGTATTTTAAAAAACAGCAGTAATGCTGACTACCACCAGACAGGCAGGGTTATTTTTATTAACCCGTCGGGTATTTTATTCGGTTCAGGTTCTTCTGTTAACTTGAACTCTTTTACAGCTTCTACATTTGATATCAAAGGTATTAAAGATGTAAAAGACGGTCAAACGGTTGAAAACCTAAGACAAAAATACGGTTATAATATTGCAAAATATGATACCAATGGCGTATTTGAAGAGTATGTTTCAAAAATTGAGTTTGAAGGCAGAGACTTCGACACAGCTTCAAATCCATACGCAGGTTTGATTTCTGCAGATAATGCTTCAATCACTGCAAACAACTCTTTAATATTTGCAGCAAAAGATATTAAAGTTTATAACGGTTCAGTTCTTAAAACGAACCTAAACTACAACCTGCTTAACTATCCGTTGAACTACAGCAACATTAAACTTGTTACCGCGGACGGTGTAAACTTTGAATATAAAGACAACGGTTATGTAAGAAACGCTTCTACTGAAGCATTTGACGGTAAAATAGGCGTAGACTACAATATTTTACTTCAAGACGCATATCTGACTTCAGGCGACATATATATTAAAAACGCAGGTATGACATATTCAAACGGTACCAATATCGGTTCGGATATTAAAATTGAAAGATCTCAACTTAAAGGCTACAAACTTGTTGACCAAGCATTTGGTGATATCTACATCGTAGGTAACAACTTTGTAGATATTAAAGATTCAATTTTGGCTACAAAAAATACATATTACGATAACGGCCCGGATACATATGACAATTGGGGCGGCAACATCACAATTAAAGGCGGCCAAAGAGTAAACATCAAAAATTCGGATATTACAACCGAATACTCAACAGATTCTACAAAAGCATCAGGCGATGTTAATATTGAAGCAAAATACGGCTATGTTTGGATGGACGAAACATATGTTGATGCAAGAGGCAATATTAATGTAGCGGCTAAAAATGATGTCAAAATTGCCGACACTGTTCTTACTGCAAGAAATGCAAATGTTGACGGCGCAAAAGATATCTATAAAACTATCAACATAACAGGCAGCAAAGTTGACCTTATTACAAGTGCAATTGACGCCAGCTCTGATATTACTATATTAGCCAGAATTCTCGGAGCGGACGGCAGCACCATTCTTTCATACGGTGATGTTAATATCACGGGAACCAAAAGTGACGGTACAGAAGGACAAAACCTTCTTAACTCCGGTGGTACTTTGAACATCTTCGGTAAGAATACAGATATCGACAGATCAGTTTTAAGTTTCTACAGCTTGAAATTGTTCGATGATGTAAAGCATCCTGCATTGGTTAACAATGTAACAATCAAAAACGACACTGCTTTTGGTGTTAAACAAGCTGCAGGCGCCAACCCTGATGATAACCATCTGGCAATCAGTACAAATGGCAACCTAACCGTAGACAATACATCGCTTAAGGCTAAAAACATTAAGTTGAGCCAGGAAGGGGGACGTAATAAGTATACTGCTGAAACAGTAGGAGACCAAAACCTTATTTCATTGAACTCTACAAAAGGCAATGTTACGGTTAAAGGCGCTTCTGATATAGCTGCTGCTAAAGATATCGCAGTTACTGCCAACCAAGGCAACATATCCGTTGAAGGTGTTTCAAGCCTTGTAAGTAATAGTGCAAAGGTAAACATTACAGCCGGTAATGATGTTACCGTTAAAGAAGGATCTGTAATTGCAGGTATTACAAGCGCAAATGTTACGGGTAAAAATGTAGAGATTAACAGCTCTGCAGTGGTAGCGACAGCCGGCGATGCCACAATAACTGCTACGACAGGGAATGTTCTTCTTGACAAAGCACTTATAGTAAGTGAAGCCAACGTAAATATAACTGCCGGAAACAACGTAACTATTCAAAACACATCTGATGTTAAAGGTAAAACAGGTGTTAAAACATCTGCTAAATCTAACACAATTAATAATTCAAAACTAACTGCCACAACAGGCAATGTTGACGTTACTTCTACAACAGGCGGTATCGAAATCAACAAAGGTACTATTGTAGCAAATGCAGGTAATGTAAATCTGACAGCTAAAACTGCAGGTACTAATATTAACATTACAAACGGTTCATTACTTGATGCAGGTTCTGCGTTAAATATTCTGGGCCAAAATACATTACTTGAAAACTCAAACATGACATACAATACAATTTCACTATATGACGGAAGTGTAACTAACAATGTAACCATCAAAGGTTCATCTCAAATTACTGATAAGCAAGGACCACTTGCTCTTGCAACAAACGGTAATTTGACAATTGATGCCAACAAATTACAAAAAATCGGTGGCGCTGACCAATCAGCAATTACATTGACAGGTAAAGATGTTACATTCCAAAACGCATCTGACGTTACAACTGCAGGGAACTTCCTTGCGACTGCTTCAGGCAAACTGACTGTTAAAGATGCTTCAAGCATCAAAGCAGCAAACCTTACAACTAAAGCTGCTTCAACAGAAATCAACAATTCTAAACTTGAAGCAACAGGCAAAGCAAAAATAGAATCAACAACAGGTAACACTGTTATTGACAATGCATCAACAGTTAAGGCCGGCGGCGATGTTGAAATGATTGCAACTAATGGCATTCATACTATCAAAGGAGCTTCAAGCGTTGCTTCAACATCAGGCGATGTACACATTACTCAAAGCGGTACATTCATCGCTCAAGGTGATGACAGTGCAGGCATAGGTCTTGGCACTAACTCAACAATAAGCGGTAAAAATGTTAACATTAAAACTACCGCAGCTAATTCAGACATTAAAATGAATCCTGCAGGTATGAGCCAAATCGCTTATACAGGCAGACTAAAACTGGATGCAGGCCACGATGTTACTCTTAGTTCGGGTACATCTTGGAATCTGTCAAAAGTTGATATGATTGCAGGTAATACAAATACAGTACTTGCAAACAACGGTGACGTTACATTAAAAGACGTTACTATGAGCGGAACCAATAATAATATTACAGCTTCTAAAAACGTATACTTCGATAACGATGTAGTTGTAAACAAAGGTATCACTAATGTTACTGCTACAAGCGGAGATGTTAAAACTATTAACGGTTCCAACCTTAATATGAAGCAAAACAAACTAAAAGTTAATGCAGGTAACGACGTAAATCTATTACTTGCAGGTGTGAACAATGTTAATGCAGGTATCGAAGTAAAAGCCGGATTACAGGCTGCTACAGGTACATCTGCAGGTACTACAACACTCAAAACAGTTAATAATGAAGCACTCTCAATTGCGAGAATCATAACAAACAACCTGACACTTGATGAATCCGGTACTTTCTTGGCCGCAAAAGATGTAAATCTTACTGCACAAGAAATTGCTAACATCAATGGCAGTACTGCTTCTCCGGGAAGTCCCGCGAATCCTGACTTGAGCAACCGTGCATATATCGAAGTTAAAAACTACGGCGGCTTCAACTTTGACGGACCAAGCCCTACACCTGTACCAAGCACGCCTCCTTCAGACACATCTTTCTACCAAGGAAGCTACGACCCTATGCTTGATACAATTACAGGAGAAGCTCTTCAATACAACAAACACATCATTGACTTGAACAAACAAGGCGGTTCTTCATCAGGTTTAGCAGTCCTTGTTTACGCAAGACCCGGAACAGGATACACTCCTCCACCACCGGAAACTGACCCTAGTATAGATGGCACTGACTTCTTGAACGATATCGTTAAAATACCTCAACAAGCTGATATGCTTGGCACTGCAGGTCCGATTATCAACAACTTGTCAGATCCACTACCCGGAATGGTTGCCGCAGCTGCCGGTATAACTCTCGAAGAAGACGAAGACGATTTATTTTAAATCTTCTGCAGATAAATAAAGTAAGGGTAACCCGTAAAAAGGTTGCCCTTACTTTTTGTTCGTATTATGCTATGGATAATGGTTAAAAGGTTTAAAAGAACTATTGCACTCTTTATTTTATCAGGCATTTTATCTTTTCCCGTGCATGCCAATGAAGTTCTCTATGCGCAAAAAGCGTACAAGCTTGAAAAAAGTGTTATTCAAAACCCTGCAAATAATCCGGATATCCAAAACTATATTAACCTCCTTTCAAAACGTTCAAACAAATACTATTTCAGGAAGGATTATGAAAATTCTGCGGATGATTTGCGCACCATTTTGTTTTTTCTACTAGGAAAAGAAAAGACGGCACAGTATTCCAAGTATAAAAAGAGACTTGATAAAGTGCTTACAAAAATGTGTTTTGACACAAGTCCGGAGAACCGTTTAGAGGTGGCCAAAAATCTTTACCTTGAGGGCAAGTATTTTGCTTCTGCGTATGAGTTTGTTATCTTAGCCGAAGAAGGTTACGAATTGGCAGTCTGCTATGAGTATTTAGGCGATAACAGTGTTTGTCTGGGCAAGTCCAAGCAAGCGCTTATTTATTATCAAAACTCTCTTAAATTAGATAGCAGCGCATCTGTGAATTTCAAGTTGGCCAAGCTGTATGATGCTTACCAAGAGGAAGATCAGGCACTTGAAAAATACAACACTGCAATAGCCTTGGGTGCGAATGAAGATATATTGTGTGAAATAGTGGAAATATTTACCAGGAAAATTGAAAACAATTCCGGTAATCCTTCTTATTATGAAACTTTGGGGCAAGCCTATCAAGCTTTGGGGGAATATTCCAAAACATACCCTTTATATCAGAGAGCAATTCAGCTTAACCCCAATGATATATTTTTGAAGTATGCTCTTGGCGGCTTGTTGCATGAAATGGGTCAATACCAAAATGCCATAAATGTATATGACGCTATTTTAAAAGACAATCCTTATGAATCGCAGATACGTATCGGTAAAGCAAAGTGTCTGAGGGCAAGTAACAGGACGAATGATGCGATAAAAGAGTATCAAATAGTTTTAGCCATCTATCCTGATTCCAAAAGTGCACAATATGGCATTTACAACATACTGTCACCACGTTTGGGCATGGAGGGCGCTGTAGCGAATTTTTATCCGTTGGACAGTGAATTTAAACCCGATTCAAATTTCTATCTTGAGTTTGCCCGTTTTCTGGACAAGCAGGGGGATTATAAGGCTGCAACTCAAGCGTACGAGCTTTCTATAGATAAATCAAAAATAAATGCGCCGGCGTATTTGGAGCTTTATGACCTGTATGTTACTCAAAACAATCAGGCAAAAGCTTATGAAACAGCACAAGAGGGGCACAAGAACCTTCCCAAGGATGTGAAGATAAGGAAAATTTTTGAAGAGGTAAATAAGGATTCAACTCTAAAAAAAAATTCTCTGGCGCTCTCCTACATACAAAATAAAGAATATACCAAAGCCATAATGCTGTACGAGCAAATAACGCCGAAGACATCGGCTGTTTATTCCGCCATAGCGAACTGTTACAAAATGGCAAAAGATTATGATAAGGCTTTGGCTTACTATAATTCCGCTATAAGGGTAGACGCTGCAAACTCTGACCTGTACTACAATATGGCCATTGTATACATAGACCAAAAAGACTTCTTAAAGGCAGAGGAAAATCTTCAAAAGTCTATAGGGTTGGACAAAAACAATATAAAGTCAGTTAAGCTTTTGAACTATGTAGGTCAAAAGAATGTCGCAGATGCAATTAATGCGGCTTTTTCTTATTTTGAGAAAAAAGACTATGACAAAGCGAGAAACACTCTTTTTGTTGCCTTGAAAAAATATCCCAAAGATGCCCAACTATATTACTACATAGGTCAGACTTACGAAATACAAGACAAATTCCCCGAAGCTCTTGAGAACTACAGGGCTACAATTAAGCTGAACCGTAACTATGATGCCGCGTATTATTCCATGGGCGCCATATTTGAAAAATACGGGAGAGGGAAAGAAGCTCTCGAGGCTTATGAACGCTTCCTCGCGGGGGATTCTACGGACAAAGAGATGATAAAATATGCCCAAGAACGGGTTATAGAACTATCTAAGAGATATTACTAATTTTAAATCGAAGAAGCCCCCAATGAGCTGTTAAAATCTCTTTTCGCTTGCGTTTATACGCGCTATAGCTTTAGAAAGCGCCAGCTGTGCACGCAGAATTTCAATGTCACTTTGTTTGCCCGCGAGACGTTTTTCCGCACGTTCTTTAGCAGCGTTTGCGCGCATTACGTCTATATCGCAGCCCATTTCGGCAACGTCGGTTAAAATAGCGGCTTCGTTATTGCTAAAGCGGAAAATTCCTCCCATAGTACTTATGCAGGTTTCTTTGTCCCCGTTTATAGCTTTCGTTACGCCTACCTTGAGGGGATAAATACAGGGGATGTGATTTGGCAGCACGCCAAAACGGCCTTCTGTGCCCGGTGCGTATATTGCATCTACTTCGCTGTCGAAGACAACTTTTTCGTGTGTTACAACCTTAAATTTTATTTTGGGCGCCATAATTTTTACTCATTCTTTGCCATCCCTTTTGCTTTTTCAAGTACATCTTCAATTGTACCCACCATATAAAAAGCTTGTTCGGGAATGTCGTCGTGTTTACCTTCGATGATTTCTTTGAAACCCAGGATAGAATCTGCCAGTTTAACGTATTTACCTTTTGTTCCCGAGAACTGTTCCGCTACGAAGAACGGCTGTGAAAGGAATCTTTGAATTTTTCTTGCACGGTTAACGGTAAGTTTGTCTTCTTCTGAAAGTTCATCCATACCCAAAATTGCAATAATGTCTTGAAGGTCTTTATATTTTTGAAGTATTTCCAATACCCTTTTTGCAATAGAGTAATGCTCTTCACCGATTATGTTGGGGTCAAGTGCGCGGGAGCTTGATTCAAGCGGGTCTGCGGCAGGGTAGATACCCAATGCTGCGATTTGTCTTGAGAGAACTGTCGAAGCGTCCAAGTGAGTGAATGTTGTAGCAGGCGCCGGGTCTGTTAAGTCGTCCGCAGGTACGTAAACTGCCTGAACAGATGTAATTGAACCGTCTTTGGTAGATGTAATGCGCTCTTGCAGTTCGCCTATTTCTTGGGCAAGTGTAGGTTGGTAGCCAACCGCGGAAGGCATACGGCCTAAAAGTGCCGATACCTCTGAACCTGCCTGAACAAAGCGGAAAATGTTGTCTATGAACAAAAGCACATCTTGCTTTGCGACATCTCTGAAGTACTCTGCGCAAGTAAGCGTTGAAAGACCAACTCTCATCCTTGCTCCCGGAGGTTCGTTCATCTGTCCGTATATAAGCGCTACTTTATCTATTACGTTAGATTCAATCATTTCGTTGTAGAGGTCGTTACCTTCACGTGTACGCTCCCCTACGCCGCCAAAAACGGACACGCCGTCGTGCTCATGGGCGATGTTGTGAATAAGTTCCATAATCAGAACGGTTTTACCTACGCCTGCTCCTCCAAAAAGACCTATTTTACCGCCTTTTTGATAAGGCATAAGAAGGTCGATAACTTTAATACCGGTTTCAAGGATTTCGATTTCCGTGTTTTGGTCAACAAGTTTAGGCGATTCACGGTGAATGGGAAGGTAGTCGTCAGCCTGAACAGTCCCTTTTTCATCAACCGGCTCGCCGAGAACGTTTAATATTCTGCCTAAAATACCCTTACCTACAGGAACTTTTATAGGATTTTTAGTATTTATAACTTTTATACCGCGTTTCAGGCCGTCAGTAGAAGACATTGCGACTGAACGTATGGTGTTTCCACCCAGAAGCTGCTGAACTTCCGCAACAGTCTTATTACCTTTTTCGTCATATATTTCAAGAGCATTATATATTTCGGGCAAATTTCCGTGTGGGAACTCTGCGTCAATAACAGGCCCGATAATCTGTGTAATTAATCCCTCGTTTTGCTCCAAATTAACTGTACAACTGTTATCCATAATCTATCCTTTAAATATAAGTCCTTCGGACTTGTACTGCGTTCGCCCGAAATAAAAGTTATATTTTTATTTCTCCAGAACAAATTATATTATAACCTTAAATTTGATTTTTAGATATAAGTCAAATAAATTAGTTTACAGGTGTTGTATGATGTGAAAGAATAAAAATGTATGTAAGCTGAAAATATATTCCGTGAAAGGAAAGTAATGAAAAGGTTTTTATTAATCACAGTTTGTTTTTTGTGTTCATTGTGTGCCTTTGCACAAAATAGTGCGGGAATTGGTGCAAGTGTTATAAAAGACGGACAAAATTGTTTTGTATTATATGTCATACCTGATTCTCCAGCTGCAAATTCAGGACTCAGAGAAGGCATTGAAATTTCAAAAATTGATGGCAAGGACACAAGAAGACTTGATGTGAACAACATAGCTTCAAGACTTAAGGGCCCTAAAGACAGCAAGGTAACTCTTCATATCGTACAGAGCGGTACAACAAAGAAAGTTGAAATTACAAGAGATATTATTTACGCAGAAGGACAGGATATTTTAAGTAATCCCGAATTTATGCACTATTGGAAACAAATTGCACCTGCAAGATTTTCTTCCGTTGTGTATTTGAAAAAAAATGACAGATTCAGCAGAAACATAATGAACTACATCTATTTGAATAATTATTGGGTGGATAGACGCTCCGGTTTTGAAAAAGATTTTCTGGAATGTAAAGCAAAGTATGGAGACGAAGATTCTTCTTGTGTCACCAGTCTTGTAGCACAGGAAAAAAATAAAACACAGCAGGATGTCTCTAAGGTAAATCTACAATTTGAGCTTCAAAATCAGCAGATTCACTACAATAGACAAGCTCCCGCACAGAATGTCCAACTCATAAAGGACGCCGGTACAGAATCGGGGGACGGGACTTTTTATTTGATAAACACCAATACGAGACCTAAAGGCAGTATAAATTACAACCTTTAAAATGTTTTCAAATTGCTTGAAAAGGCGTCAAGGGTTTTTGTGCCTGATTTTGAAAACTCCACAACGTAGCTGTCTTTGTCTGCTTCTTTGATATGCCCTACACCGAACTGTTGGTGGAAAACTCTTGTTCCTATGCCGTACATTCCTGTGGGGGCGGAAGTTGAAGTCTGTGGAGATTTAGCGCTGGCCTTGCATTTTGCTATTAAGTCTCTTATACTTGATTCTTTTTTTGTCGCAGCAGACTCGGCTTGGGGTTTTTGGTCTGCTTTTTTAACGACCCTGTGAGACTTATGCGAGCCGAGAGAGGCTGCCAGATTGTTCGAAAGGTTTGTAGAACCGTCGCCTTTGATATAACTGCCGGCACTTTTCTTAGGGAGACTTGAGCCCATACGGTTTCTTTTTGGAGGCTGCTGGGGGGTGTAATAGACCTCTGAGTGAGCTTTTTCTTCCGTATCTCCTGTTTTTACGAGTAGTTTTTCGGGTATTTCATCCACAAAACGGCTTATAGGGAAACACTTTATATCACCCCAAACCATTCTTTGTTTGGCATGTGTGAGGTATAGAATCTCCATGGCCCTTGTGATACCCACATACATAAGCCTTCTCTCTTCCTCTAAATCCGAAGACTTCGCCTCGTAGGAAAGAGAGCGCGAGTGCGGGAAGATATTTTCTTCAAGTCCTGCAAGAAAAACTGTAGGAAACTCAAGGCCTTTAGCAGCGTGTAATGTCATAAGTGTGACAGAGTTTTGCATGTCTTCCGTTTTGTCTGTTTCGCTGACAAGTGCAATTTGAGCCAGAAAATTGCCCAGTATGCCCAAGTCTTCTTCAAAATCAATGTCAAAAGCATAGTCTTCATATTCAAATTCACGGGCTACGTTCACGAATTCCTGCAGGTTTTCAATCCTGTCTTCATTTTCACTGTCTCCCAAACCCCGAAGTTCAGCCAGGTAACCGGAATATTCGAGTACATAAGAAGTAAACTCGCTTAAAGAAAGGCTTTGCTGCTTCATTATGAAATCATCAATGAGGTTTGCAAAAGAGGTAAGTTGGGTTTTAACCCTTGTTTTGATTTGTGAAGATATGTCGGAAGATATGTCCCCTGTTTCATTTTCAGTATTTTCATCATTTGAATTTGCAATCTCTTTTATGACTTCAAATATGCTCATACCGTGTTTGTCTGCCAATTGCTCAAGATTTTTGACAGTAGCATCTCCTATAGCGCGTTTCGGGGTATTGATTATTCTCTTTAAACTCTGTGAGTCATTGGGGTTGTAGATGACACGCAGATATGCAACTATGTCTTTAATTTCCTTGCGTTCGTAGAACTTCACGCCCCCGACAACCTTGTAAGGCAGAGCTGCTTCATAAAGCGCTCTTTCTATGCTTCTGGACTGCGCGTTGGTACGGTATAGAACCGCAACATCGGAGTAGTTTCTCAAGTCTTGAATTTTGTTTGCTATGTATAACGCTTCGTCTCTGTCATCAAGCGCGCTGTACAGGGTAATTTTCTCTCCATGACCTTTCTGTGAAAAAAGATTTTTTTCAAGTCTCTGGGAGTTGTTTTCAATGACTGCGTTTGCAGCGTTTAAGATGTTGGAACTTGAGCGGTAGTTTTGCTCAAGTTTTATAACTTTTGTATTCGGGTAGTCTTTTTGAAAGTTTAAAATAATCCTAAAATCAGCTCCGCGCCAGGAATATATGGACTGGTCGACATCGCCCACCGCACAAAGACTGACATCGTCGCGTTGAGCCTTTTTATCGTTAAAAAGCATTCTTATAAGCTTATACTGGGCAGTGTTGGTATCCTGGAACTCGTCTACAAGGATGTGTTTAAAGCGTTCGGAGTAGTATTCCCTGACGTCTGCATGCTGTTCTAAAAGTTGGGCGCAGAGTAAGAGCATGTCGTCAAAGTCCAGAGCGTTATTTATAGAGAGCTGTTTTTCGTACTCGTAATAAACTTCTGAAATGCGTTCTGCTTTATAATCTTTTGCATAAGTGGCGAAGGCATGGGCGTCTTTCATGTCATTTTTTGCATTTGAAATAATGGTTTTTATAAGCTTGTAGTCGTAAATTTTCTCGTCTAAGTCAAGTTTTTTAACGGCTGCTTTTATAATGGCCTTTGTGTCGGAGTCATCATAGATGACAAACTTGTTGTCCCAGCTTCTGCCGTCTTTTGTTTTGTATTTTTGTAAATCTTTTCGCAAGATTATTCCGCATATTTTGTGGAAAGTTCCTACCCACATGCGCTTGACTGTTTCTTCACCCAGATACTCCGAGAGGCGCTCTCTCATTTCGCTTGCGGCTTTGTTTGTAAAAGTTACGGCCATGATTTCATAAGGGCTTACGCCTTGATTAACAAGGCGGACTATTCTTGAAGTTAAAACTTTGGTTTTGCCCGAACCTGCGCCTGCTACAACAAGTATTGCACCGTTTTCTTCACAAACGGCTTCAAGCTGTTGTTCGTTTAATCCCTCTAAATATGGCTCCCCGCAAGGCTCCGTAACTTCTGCAATCAAGAAAATTCCCCCGAAAACTTCACATTTTCAAAATATATGGTATTATTATAATACAAAAATTTAGCTAGGAAAAAGAAACAAATGAGCGATAAGAAAGAGCAACCGTCGATTACCGTACCTTTAGATGATTTAGACCGTGTGAGTGAAGACGACGCGGACAAGGTGGATACACTGGCCCAGGAGCTGGCAACAATCAGACAAAGCGCCAAAAAAATAGCCATTATCGGCAGCCGCAATCTTGCTATTACTCATCAGCAAATCATAGAAACTTTGACAACTTCTCTTGTTGTTCAGGGCAATACAATTATTACTTCAGGCGGCGCTCAGGGTACAAACGCTGCGGTTATACGCGGTGCCATGAAAGCCGACCCCGAAAAGCTCATTGTTATTCTTCCTCAAACTATAGGTCAGCAGCCTTCAGATGTCCAAGACCAACTCATAGGCGTTCCCCATATTACAGAACATCCTGACAGAGCAATGATGACATTGGCTGATGCTTCAAGGATTTGTAACAGGGAAATTATAGGCGAATGTCAACAGCTTATTTGTTTCCTTTCGCACACTTCAAATACGTTGAGCAGCGCAGTTGAATATGCGGAAGAGCAGCACAAGGTTGTTACCGTTTTCTATTTAGACTAAGCCTGAATAATCTCCTGCATTTCTTCGACAGCCTTTTTAAGGCCTACAAATACTGCGCGTGAAATTATGCTGTGGCCTATGTTAAGCTCAACAAGCCCCTCTATTTCGTGCATTCTTTGGACGTTTTCATAATTCAGGCCATGGCCTGCGTTGACTTTTAAACCCAGACTTTGTGCAAGTTTTGCGGACTCTTTGAGCCTTTGAAATTCTTTTTCTTCATCAGGCGTTCCAAAAGCTTTCGCATACGAGCCTGTGTGCAGTTCTATAAAATCTGCACCGATTTGCGCGCTTGCTCTTACCTGCTCTTCATTAGGGTCAATAAATAAGCTTATAATAATGCCCTTCTCTTGCAGCGGTTTAATAAACTTTGCCATTTTTTCTTTTTGACTTGCAACGTCTAAACCGCCTTCAGTTGTGAGTTCCTGACGCTTTTCAGGAACAAGGCAGCACGAGTGGGGAAGTACACGAAGGGCAATCTCCTGCATCTCCTGTGTGGCGGCCATTTCAAGGTTTATGTGTGTTCTAAGGGCATGCTTTAATTCCAAGACATCAGTGTCTTTTATGTGCCTTCTGTCTTCGCGGAGATGGATTGTTACAGCGCTTACGCCAAGGCGTTCAGAAATCACCGCAGCATCTAAAACACCGGGTTCCGCTCCTCCGCGCGCGTTTCTCAAAGTTGCTATATGATCAATGTTAACTCCCAATTCCATTCGACTATTGTAACATAAAACTGACGTTCAAACCAGTTTTCACGTTGTTTTATATAGCCCCGTGCCACATCTGTTATAGTGCTGAAGGAGCAATGGACGGATGTTTACATCCGCAAGTTTCGAAGCTGCAAAAATCAGAAACGAACTTTCTTTTTTTGCGGCTCTTTACATATTTGCGCATAGCGGTGAAATTGTATATAATAAGATTTGTAAAGATGTTGAGCGAGCACAATGAGAAAAAGAATTTTGTTCATTTGCATAGGCGACAAATTAGCGGGCAGGAGAATTTATGAACTGCCCTAAATGTAAAACAGAAGTTGATCCGCAAGCGGCTATTTGTCCTAATTGCAAACTGAGGTTATTTATTGATTGCCCCAGATGTGAAAGTAAAGCGAAATTAGGAAGTCCGTCGTGCAAAAAATGCGGATTTGTATTTGTAAAGTTCTGTCCGCAATGCAACAGCGCCAACTATGTTTCATCAAACCAGTGCCGCAAGTGTTTTTACAATTTCACAGTCGAAGACGAGGAAGAAAAGCCTGTTCAAAGTGAGGTTATTGAACCCTTGCCCGAAGAGCCGAAAAAACAAAAGCAGTCTTCTGTTGTTCAACCGTCAAATATTAAACTGGTAATGTTTGTTGATTTTATTTCTCTGGACAGTGTTCTTGCCAAATACAAGGATGAAGAGTTTAAGCAAAAAGTAATCTTAAACATAAAAACTTCAATTAAAATGGGTTTCAATGTCACTTGTGAGTTTTTTAAACCGACTATTGTGATGTTTAAGGTTAACTATACAAAGAAATTCGGCTTGCTTGACAAGGTTAAAGACTTTAGCGAGGAATTTGAAAAGTTTAATCAAATTCTTTTCGATACTCTCGGTGTAGACATTTCTTATAAATTCGCTATAGTGACTGAAGACGAAATTAAAAAAGCTAAAATAATAGAACAGTTAAGTTATGGTATTGAAAAGGATATCATAGCGTCAAACGGCGCGTACCAAGTGTTAAATGAAGAGATACCGCTTATTAAAATTTCGCCCAACTCTTATAAAATGGTGTTTTTGGAGCAAAAGCCGGAGTTTGCGCAAAAAGAGTGCGTTTCAGAAGAGATTGCACTGGAACTTTTATGCGAAACAATTAACGATGAAACTAGCGAAATAAAGGCTATTTCTATCAATGCGCCAAACGGCGGCGGTAAAACACACTTAATAAACAGTCTTCAAAAGAAACTTGAAGAAACTGAAAACATTGTTCTTTTGGGGCAATGCAGTCCTTTGACACAGATAAGTCCTTTCGGGCTTTTTCAAGATGTGTTTTTGTCCTTGTTTAACCTGACTTTTGCGCCTACAAAATATGAAAAGAGGCTTAAAGACCTTAAAAATCTCCTAAGTAAATCTTTTGAAAATTATTCCGAGATGGATGCCCAGAAGATTGAAACACTTGTAAATATTGTTTATCCCAAAAACGAATCTTATTACGAGGATATACTTGTTAACAAGCAAAAAACTTTCCGTGACCTGAAAGATATACTGGAAGCGCTAAGGGCTGACAATAAGCTGCTTTTGGTTGTTGATGATTTCGACCTTATTGACGAGGCTTCATTTGAATTTCTGAAATATCTCGTTCAGAACGATTTCTTTAAAACCGGCACTAAGCTTTTGTTGGCGTATAAAAACCAACATGCAATCGGTATGTATATAAGCAGTGAAAAGCTTCCGAAAAACGCCTGTTTGAATATAAATATCGCAAAGAAAGAAATTTCCGATATAAAAGAGTACATAATGCTGCAATTTCAAAATGCCGAAATAATACCTCAGGCCGTTTTAAATCAAATAATTTTAAACTCGGAAGGTAATTTTGCCTATATAGAACAGGTTTTGCATTATTTCATAGACAGTGAAGTTATAAAGCTTCAAGAGAATAAGTTCTGCTTTAATGATAATAGTGAAGAACTTTTTGTCCCGCCAACTTTGAGCGAAGTATTGGATTTGCGCTTTAAATACCTGAAAACCAACTTTAGGTTAGAGTATGATTTTCTTTCTCTGGCTTCACTTTTAGGCGGCAAGTTTAACAAGTCTATTTTGGCAAAGGTTTTAAAACTTGAGGATGAGGAGTTTTACAAAGTATCCTCTGCTCTTGTGTGCAAGGGTTATATTGTCCGCTTGAGCGAACATTCGTTTATGTTCAGAAATAACCTTGTGTGGACATATGCATACAATGCCGCAAAAGAGGATGAAGACATAAGAGAGGCAGCTAGCGAGTTTTTAAACGAGATTTGCCAGAGGACAGTTTCAAGTCCTGCCATAAGGGCGCTTTTGGCACAAACTACGGGCAATAAAAAACTGGCGTTTGAGCTCTGGACACAAAATCTTAAACTGGCTTCAAAAATAGGAGATGTCAGTCTTTACATACTTTCGCAAAAACAAAGCATGTCGCTTCTTGAAGAGGCTAAGCCGCCGAACATTTCTTATGTAAAAAACAATATTTGTGAGCGCTTAGGAAAACTCACTTATGAAAAGAATCCGAAAGATGCTATAGATTACCTTTCTAACGCCATTGTCTGTGCGCAAAATAAAGGAGATGCAAACAAAATAGTCGAACTTTCCGGTTATTTGATTCATAGCTGCTATCTGGCCCAGCGTTTCCCCGCGGTTATAGAGACTGTCGATACTGTGTTAAATGTCTTTTTCAAAACAAAACAGGAAGTGCAGCGTGCACTTATCAAAACAAGAAAACTTGAAGCGCTTCTGTACATGGGGAATTGGGAAGAGATTGCAAGCCTTGTAAACAATGAAATCAATCCTGTTTTACAAGAGTTTTTCAAACACCCTAAAAACTTTGAGTTTGCTACTATTAATGAAATTTACGACTCCTGGGTCGGCGCAAATATCACGCTTGTTGAAGCGTACAGTCAACAAGGAAACCCTCTCGCGTTTGAACTTATAGAGGAGCTTGAAAAAGAAATCTTTAAAAACACCAAAAGTCCCGTGAGTGAAAACATAAAGTCTAAGGTGAACTTAGCCTTGGCAACTGCTCTGGCGCATACCATGAAGGGGTATTTTAAACTTTCCGACGACATACTGCAATCCATTGTTAAAGATTTTTCTTATGCGATTGAAGACTCTACAGTTGTCTGCAAATGGAACATAATCGACCTGTTTAACAAAGTCTTGCAGCATGATTACGATAAAATCAAAGAAGAACTTTTTGAAGCGGTTACTTTTGCCAACAACTGCGGCGATGAGTACTCTAAAAATATCTTAAAAACACTTTTGGCACACGTTATTTTGGATGAAGGCAACGCCGCTAAAGCCCTTGAAATATGTGCCGAGGAGATGACTTTCTTCTCTAGCGAAAAAATAGCGTTTGGCGCTTTGATGGCTTGGTATATAAGCGCCAAGGCGACACTTGCGGTTCAAGGCAGCGACAGGGCTATTGAAATTTGTGATAAAGCGGTGAGTATTTGTCAGGGTTCAAAAATTAACAATGTTTATTTCAAAACGCTGTTTTACAAGCTGTTGGCAGAAGCTTATCTTGCCAAAGGAGAGTTGGACTCGGCCAAGATGTATAGCGAGATGGGCTTACAAGAGGCAAACGCCAACGAAATAGTTTATCTGCAAATGGCTCTTTACAGGGTAAGGGCGCATTGTATGCAAGACTCTGTCCCCACCGTGCCTGAGGAAAAGAGATTGGAACTTGCACAAAATACTTTAAGGGTTTATGAAAGAGCTATTTCCTTGGCCAACAAGCTCAATCTTCAAAAACACCATTATGTTATTCAAAAAGAGCTTACGGCATTTAAAGCGTATTGCAATCTCCACGGCATAAGTTAAAATATTTCGAATAGTCCTCTGACATGTATTAAATTTTTGTAACAAAATTCCTTGTTATTACAGTTTGAAGCAATTTTTATTATTCAAGTGTTTTATATCTGCAAGAAGCATAATCTACCCGAAAGGAGAACATGTAAATGAGTGTAGGAAATATAGCAAAAGTAGTACTTCCGGCTATAGCAGCTGTTGGTTTAACTGCTCTTGTAACGACAAAAAGTCAAGCGTCAGGCTATGAAAAAGGATACAAGCAAGGACAAAAGGATGAACTTGTAAGAAGCCAGCAAGAAGCAGAAAAAGCTTTTGACAGGGGTTTGCGTATTGGTTTTGATACTCTTGGCAGAGCTGTTAATAAACAAGTTAGAGAATTTGAAGAATCCGAAAGAGGAGATGATAATATTCCCTCACTGAAAAGTCATCCCTTAGTTAGCGGTCTTAATAAAAGCCTATATGGTATATATGAGCGTCTTATAAGAGCGAGAGACTCTGAACTCACGTATAATAACGTTGAAAACATGAAGGACAATGACTTACAAAACGGCACAATAGCAACGAGCGGTGAGTATTCAAAATTTATTGACTATCTTTCTACAGGTGAACATGAACCCTTAAATATAATTGCTTAATAAAAGAATTAAAGACCCGCAAGGGTCTTTTTTAATGACTGCACTTTTTAACTCGATGCTTTGTCGGGCGATGGCGATTCGAGTTTACTACAGAACTTCTTGTGCATAGATAAAGCCGGATGAGATTATGCTCTTATATTTCTACTGTTGCCATTACTTCTGCCTGCATGCTAAGATTTTGATACAAGGAAAGGGGACTATTCCGAAATATTTTTAATGAAATTGTTTATCGAAAAGATTACATATCCGTCTGAAAGTGAAGTTTCCTCTTTGGAGTTGGAGTATGCAAAAAGCTTGAAGTCTCCCAAGCGCAGGGAGGAGTTTTTGTGCGGAAGGGCTCTTTTAAGGCGTATAGCAAAAAGTGAGTACGGGTGTGAAAACATTGAGGTAAAAATCAACGGCAAAAAACCTGAACTTGTTTGCAGCAGCTTTTACTTTTCTATTTCTCATTCACGCGGTTTGATCGCACTTGCTGTGTCTGATAAACCCGTGGGAGTTGATATTGAGTATATTGACCCGAAAAGAGATACAGGCAAAATTATAAAAAGATTTTCTTTGGAGATTCAAAGAGAGTATGAAGAGATTTCTGAAAGTGAAAAAAAAGGATATTTTTACAATTTGTGGACGTCATACGAGTCTTGTATAAAGCTGCGGGGTGAGACAATTTCTACGAGGGAGTTCGATATGTGCCGCGATAATGTATTATTTGTTACACAAAGAAAAGAAAATTATGCTTTGACCTGTGCGAGTTTCAGATAATTTTATATGTGAAAATATCGTTGCTTGTTTGTTTCAATCTGTTTTGAATTTACAATTTTTTCTTGCAAAAAGTTGTAAATAATATTACAATGATGATATTCACTTCCTAGAGCAACGAATTTCTAACATCAGCTCCATGATTTGAAAATTTACTAAAAACGAAATTTAATTTTAATTTCGTAAGACAAAGGAGAAACCGGATGTACCAAGACGAAACCCTAAAATGCGATGATTGTGGAAAAGATTTTATTTTCACAACAGGGGAACAAGAATTTTACGCAGAAAAAGGCCTTGTAAACAAGCCTAAAAGATGCAATGAATGCCGCAAAATGCGCAGGCAAAAAACAAAAAGAAAAATGTACGACGCTACATGTTCTGAATGCGGCTGTTCAACACAAGTTCCTTTTAAACCGATTGAAGGGAAGGAAATTTATTGCAAAGAATGCTACGCAAACAGAAGTTAGTAAAAATTGTAATAAAAAATTGCCCCGGCTTGGTCGGGGCTTTTTGTTAGATAAAATATGATGCAAAATTTTAATACACTCATTCAACTAGCCCATAATCCTTGCGGCAGTTTTTAAATTGTGATTAAATTATTCTATGTTATTTGATAAAACATTGGCAATGATATTAGCCGGAGGACAAGGCAAAAGACTTTACCCCCTAACCAGGGATAGGGCAAAGCCTGCCGTGCCTTTTGGGGGCAGGTATAGGATTATTGACTTTGTTTTAAATAATTTTGTCAATTCGGGCTTTTATAAGATAAAGGTTTTGACTCAATACAAGTCAGATTCTTTAAATAAACATATTTCCAGAGGCTGGCATCTTTCGTCTTCCATAGGGCAATATGTGGATTTAGTGCCTGCCCAGATGCGGACTGACGGGAATTGGTACAAAGGAACAGCTGATTCTATTTATCAGAACATAAATCAACTAACAGATGATATTTTTCACAATGTATGTGTTTTTGGCGGCGACCACATATACAAAATGGATGTCCGCCAGATGCTTAGTTTCCATATAAGGAAGGGCGCCGATCTTACAATATCAGCTATTCCTTTGCCTATAGAGCTTGCAGGTGAATACGGTGTTATTGAGGTTGACGATGATTGGCGTCTGACGGGCTTTATAGAAAAGCCTGAAAAAACGCCCAAACACATTCCGGGAGACCCTACAAAGTGTCTTGTTTCAATGGGGAACTACATTTTTAAAACCGGCGTGCTTATTCATGAAGTAGAGGAAGATGCACATAATGAGGCCTCTGCCCATGATTTTGGTATGAATGTTATACCTCAAATGCTTGAAAAGGGCTGCGGGGTTTATGTATATGATTTTGTCAAAAATGATTTTTCTGGCATGGCGCCTTCAGAGAGAGGTTATTGGAGAGACGTAGGTAATATTGACAGCTACTGGCAGGCTAATATGGACCTTATAGAGTATAATCCCGAATTAAATCTCTATTCTCGCGAATGGCCGCTTCGCACTTTTAATTACAATCTTCCTCCGGCAAAGTTTGTATGGGATGAAGCTGAAAGAGTAGGTACGGCTAAGAATTCACTTGTATCAGAGGGTTGTATTATCAGCGGAGGCGTTCTTTCTCGGTGTATACTTTCTCCCGAGGTGCATATTAACAGTTACTCAAACGTTACTGATTCTATTTTGCTCGAAAATGTTAAAATAGGCAGGCATTCGAAAATCCACAGGGCGATTATAGATAAAAATGTTGAGATTCCTCCTTATACACATATAGGAGTGGATTCAGAAGAAGACCGTAAAAGGGGCTTTTATGTATCAGACGGCGGTATAACTGTTGTTCCTAAAGGCGCTAAGCTCGACTGATTGCACTTCTTTCACGTTATAGAAAAGTTTTGCGCTTTTCATAAACTGTTTTGAATTTCCGCTTACAAAAAATTCTTTTTTGGCCGGAGCATTAACCGGAGTGTTTTTTTCAAATTCGCTTTTAACAAACTTGCACAGATAGTGCGCAGGGTCTATGAATGTGTCTTTTGGCGCGTATTTTTCTAAAACAGGCATGAGATGGGGGTAGTGTGTACATCCGAGAACAATCTTTTCAACATCTTGCGACAGAAGGGTTTCCAGTTTGCTTTTTACAAGTTCGGCAGCGGAAGGCTTTTTTAGAAGACCCTGCTCAGCTATTTCGACAAACCCGCTGCACTCTGCTTCAAAGACATTGGCTGTTTTGTTGTTTTTTAAAATTTCTTTCGTGTAGGTTAAAGAATTTACCGTACTTTTAGTTGCCATAACCCCTATTTTCGAGTATTTTGCTATATCTTTTGCAACCGTTTGTATCAAAGGGTAGATTGTAAGACTGTTTTTGTACTCTTTCGCCAACTCCTCATAAGAAAGAGCGGAGCTTGTGTTGCAGGCTACAACGACATTTTTTACACCGCGAGAGACAAAAAAGTTCATTATGTCTTTTGTGAATGCGATTATTTCATCTTTAGTTTTTGTCCCGTAGGGCAGGTTTTTGGTGTCTCCAAAGTAAATATAATGTTCATCGGGCAGCACAATATCGAGTTCACTAAGAACACTTAGGCCTCCAACACCGGAGTCGAAAATACCTATAGGTGAATCACAATATCTCAATTTTATCTCCTTGACTTTAAATACTCCATAATGCCATCGGTTATAGCATCCGCTATTTCTTCCTGGCGTTTTTTTGTCAGAAGAGCTTTTCTTTCGGCAGGGTTTGATATGAATCCGACTTCAACCAGTACCGCAGGGCATATAGTATGATTTATAACATAAAATTGCGACTTAAACAAACCGCGGTCTATAGTATCCCATTTTTTAAGAAGTTTCGATGCTGTCATATTTTTGTGCATAATTTCAGCTAAGGTCATGCTGTTTTCTTTCCACCAGTGCGTCTCTATGCCGTATATGTCTTCTTTTACACTGGCATTTATATGTATGCTGACAAAAAGGTCGGGATTTACTCCGTTACTGAAGTCGGTTCTCTCTGAAAGCTCGACAGTTTTATCTTTTTCGCGTGTCATTTCTACAAAAACATTTTGCTTTTTAAGATTTTTGGCGACCATTAAAGAAATGTCCAGAGTCATATCTTTTTCATAAATATTTTCACGGGTTGCACCGACGTCAGACCCTCCGTGCCCGGGGTCGATTACAACTTTAAGCAGATTTTTAATTGTAGTAGGTCTGCTGACTATAGGGTCGGGGTCTTTTTTGGGTGTTATTGTACCGGGGCTTGTTACGGGTTTTGAAGAGATTTTAAAGTATATCATCATTCTTTTTGCGTCATCGCTTATTTGCAAATCCACGCTTTCCTTTGTCTCTAAAGGTATTATAAAACGCAGTTTATCCTGTGCTATGCGAATGGTTTTTATTTCTTTGAATTTAGAATTCTTCAACATATTTTCAAAAGCAGACGAGTTCATATCAGAGAGATTTTGTATGTCCAGATAAAAATTGCCGCCTTCTTCAAACGTACTGAATGTTACGGGGGCAGTGAAGTTTATACCTAAAACATCAGCACCGTCTGACTTTCCTATAGAGTAAGCAATAACGGAGCTGAGAACGTTAGTAAGTTTTGAATTCAAAACGTCCGGACGCTTTGCTACGAAAATGTTTTGTAAATCAGGAGAAACTACTGCACGGTAGTTCTTGGCGCCTTCTCCCTGAACAACTATTCTTACAATATTTTTTTCAAATTGCCCAAGACGCAGAATATCTCTTTGAAGAACATTTGCACCTTCCACTTTTACCCCTTCGAAGAAAAAACTTTTATTTCTCAGGCTTGGGGCAAGCACGGCATTGTCTATGTCTATAACCATCCTGTCAGGTTCTGTCAAGAATATCGCAGGTTTTAAGCTTATAGTGCCCATGCCCCCAATTAATATACCTTTTTGTACGGCCTGAACATTGCTTATGTAGTATTGTGAGTTTAATTTTTGCTGTATTTCAGCGTTCTCTCCCCTCTCTATATTACTGACGGGAACCAGCTTATCGGTTGGCGGCGGTTCAACATACAGTGTGCTCAGGGAGTTATTGTATATAATGCCACTCTTGGAAAAATTCTTATAAATACTTGTAAATTCACTATTTTCAACTATTTTTTTGTTTGCATATTTTATAACAAGCTGGTTATTGTTTGCGTGAACTTCAAAGTTTTCAGGCTTTAATTCTTTTTTATGTGTTAAAACAAGTCTTACTACGTGTGGGTTTACACTGAATTGTGACGCTTTTACACTCTCAAGTGAAGAATTTTTGAAGTTCCACATTTTGGAAGGCGTCGCCAGAGCGGCATTTGTGATGTCAAAATAAACTCTGTCAGGGTCTTTAAGCGCTCCTTTTGTGATGCTGACATTCTGTACAATTGAATCTTCACCAACGGGTTTGGGACTCAATTCCCCTATGGATTTTAAGAAAATAATTTTATCGGAGTTGTCAAAACCAAGGTCCAGTATTTTAATTTCAGCTAATGCTTTTGCCTGAACATTAAAAATAAAGACGGCAAATATTAAAAAAAATGTTGCTAATATCCTTTTCATCAATAACATTATAGGACTAATTTCTATAATGTAAACGTTTGTAACAAAAAGTCATGTTTTTGAAATAGGATTTAAAGAAGGGTTTTTATATACATAGTAGATATGTAGTAGATAACCAATTAAGATATAAAGGAAATTATTATGGCAAGTATTGTTACAACTTCTGTGGGTCTTTCTGCTTTAGACTATAAAATAGAGGACTTAAAAACAAAAAAAGGTAAAATTACAAAAGAACAAATCGATGCTCTTGCGAGTGGTTCTGAAAAAACGCTGTTAGAACACTTGTTTAAAAACCAAAAATATTTGGGTGATGGTTCTAATGTTGACAATTATATTGAATATGATGAAATTATCAAATTTTTAAGTTTTGTGGATACAGACGAAAACGGTAGAGTAACTGAAAGAGAAGTTCGCACTTGGATTGACGCAAACGTAGCAGTAGGCGGCCATGCTAATGACAAAGTTTTTGGCGATAATAACAAGGAGGTAATGGAAACATTAAAATCCCTTTTTGAAACACTTGCTAAATCTGCTCCTGCAGAGACCAAGAAAACAACGACAACAACCAAGGCAAGCAGTGAATGTTCTACAACAAGCACATCTGCTAAAGCTGATGATTGCGTTAGTGAAACTACAACAGCGGCTGCAAAGAAAGAAACAGTTAAAACGTCTACAGATTTATTGGACCAGTTGGAAATAGACGTAAATGATTTTAGTATTATAGCCGAAGAAGTTTGGAAAAATGCGCACGGTTCACTTGATGGTTTTACAGCGGAGGTTGTACAAAATACATTTAATCTTCTTGATACAAATCGAAACGGCAAATTGAGCCAGACAGAATTAGCAAAATACAAAGCAGCAACCGGTTTTACAAGTCTCACAGTTGATGATAGCAGAAGAGTACAGTCGTCAACGGTGACAAGTAACGATACTACTTCTGATTCAACAGACCAAATGAGCAGTGACAATCTCGACATCGAAGAATTTTTAAGTGTCATGAGAGGTACATATATTGGTATGAATGGCACACTTACCGGTTTCGATGAAGCTGCCGCAAGAGATAATTTTATCTATCTTGATAATGATGAAAACAACCTTCTTGACCCTACCGAGTATGAATCATTTATACTAGGCCTCTCGCTTAAGTATGATATGAGTACTCAAAATTAGAAAATATAACCAAATTAAAAAGCCGCAGGATGTTTTCTGCGGCTTTTATCATTATTGAAGTTATTATTAATTATTGTTAAGCCTAATATTTTTAAATTTTTCAGGGGGCATGGTCAATTGTAAAAAAAAGTTTGCAATTGTTTTCTTGCATGTCATGAGTGAAAGCAAATATACTTACTTTAAAGTCAGGGGAGCAAATTAAATCGGAAGGAGTGATGGCTAAAAGTCCCTAGTGAGAGACGGTATATGCCACAATATAGAGGGATAAAGAGAGAAAAGACTATTAACTAAAAAGCAGCGCGGCTGCTAGACTTGGGGTTATGGGAGTTAATCCTAAAATCCAAAAAGAGGAAAATGTTAAACCACCTGAGGGTGGTTTTATTTTTTATAAGTAAATATTGAGATACCGATTAAGTTAGCCCGTCTGCCCTACTTTGTTTTTTATTTTTTTGTTAATATATAACTTGGATATTAAATACTAATAGAAAGTTAAATTCTTATGAAAAACAAAATCATAATGTTTTGGGTAATTGTCCTTATAGTAATCTCTTGTCTGGCAGTAATTTTTACTAAACCGGCAAAGTTGGGACTTGACCTCGTGGGAGGCTCCAGTCTGGTTTTGGAAGCTCAAAAACCCGAGACGGTAGCAAAGATTACCCCCGAGATGATGAGCGCACTGCAGTTTGCTATTGAAAACCGTGTCAATGCTCTGGGTGTAGGTGAAACCGTTGTCCAGAGAATAGGCGAAAGAAGACTTTTAGTTGAGATTCCAAATATTTCAGACCCGGGAAAAGCAAAAGAATTTATAGGTGAGACGGCGGAGCTTGAGTTTAAAAAAGCAGGCGGACTTACCGAGACAGGTGAAATAAATTGGGTACCCACGGGCTTAACAGGCAAAGACCTCAAAAAAGCGCTTGTCGGAACTCAACCCGGAACAGGCGAGTGGATAGTTTCACTTGAGTTTAGTACTGAAGGTGCAAAGAAATTCGGCGACTTAACCCGTCAACTTGTGGGTCAGCAGATGGCAATTTTCTTTAACGGTAAATTCCAGTCTGCGCCGAGAATTAATGAAGAGATATTAGGCGGCCATGCTCAAATTACTGGCGGCGAAGGAGGTTTTCAATATCAGGAAGTTAAAAACATGGTAGACCTTCTGAATGCAGGCGCGCTTCCCGTTCCTGCAAAAATCATAGAAGAAAACTCTGTAGGGCCTACATTGGGTGCGGACAGTATTCAGAAAAGCAAAGTTGCCGGTATTATAGGTCTCGGGCTTGTAATGCTCTTTATGATTATTTACTACAGGGCTCCAGGCGTTATAGCAACCGTAGCGCTTATTATATACAGTATTATAGTATTTGCCATATTTAAAATAATACCCGTAACGCTCACTCTTGCAGGTATAGCAGGGTTTATATTGTCTATAGGTATGGCGGTTGATGCGAATATTCTTATATTTGAGCGTACAAAAGAGGAGTTGAAGTCGGGAAGAAGCTTGTTTACTGCAATTAACTCGGGTTTTGACCGTGCTTTTACCAGTATTTTTGACTCAAACATGACAACCATAATTACCTGTGTAATCTTATATCTTCTGGGCACAAGCATAGTTAAAGGCTTTGCACTCACACTTGCAATAGGTGTAATAGTGAGTATGTTCACAGCTATAACGGTTACTAAAAACTTTATGCACCTTGTGTTCGGTACGGGCGAACTTAAACATCCCGCACTTTTCGGACTTAAAAGGGAAGATATTGAACAGGCCTATCAGGCAACAGAGACCAAAAAAGAAACTGCCAAGTTTGGCGTTTTGGATTAACAGACTGACTAAAACTACAAGGAGAAATAAATGGCATATCCTAACTTAATGAATCAAAAATTAATTTTTGCGGTACTAAAGCATAGATGGCTTTGGATAGGGATTTCGACACTGCTTATAATACCCTGTATAGCTGCGATGATATATTCTTGCGTGGTTCATCCTGACCACGCGCCTATAAAACTCGGTATAGACTTTACCGGCGGTACTATTGTTCAATACAGAGTAGACCAAAATTTAACCGTTAAAGATGTTGAAAATATCCGTGAAAAGCTCATTGACGCAGGTATTCCCTCGCCTGTTGTTCAAAATTTGAGCAACAACATTGCAGGCGGCGAGACTGAAGAGGGCATGAAGAATATTGTTTCAATTAAAACTGCCTTTATTGACCAGGGTGATACCGATACACCTTCCAAAATAGGCGAAGTGATTAAAAATACTACTTCTAATCCGCAGCTTGTCCAGACGAACTCTGTAGGGCCTATGCTTGGTAAAGAGCTTTTGAAAAACTCAATGGCGGCGGTAGCTCTGGCATTTTTAGGAATTGTTGTGTATATAAGCATGCGCTTTAAGTATGAGTATGCAGTTGTGACGCTTTTAACCATTATCCATGACGTAATAATACTTTTGGGCATATTTTCAATATTTTCACTTGTTTTCGATATGCACATAGACAGCTTGTTTATAACCGCAGTGCTTACTTCAATAGGTTATTCGGTTCACGATACCATTGTTGTGTTTGACAGAATTCGTGAAAATAACAGATTCTTAGCAAAAAAATATACATTGGAAGAAATTATAAATGCCAGTGTTAGCCAAACTCTTGCCAGAAGTATAAATACTTCATTAACGCTTGTACTAACTCTTTTGGCGCTGTATTTCTTCGGCGGTGAGACAACCAAAGACTTTGTTTTGGCGATGCTTTTGGGAACTGTTATAGGAACTTACTCAAGTATTTTCTTTGGTTCAGTCCTTTTGAACTTCTTTATGGAGCGCGCTAAGAAGAAAGAAGCTTCTGCATAATGTCTAAAAAAGACAAGCCCGAGTGTTCTTTGGCACAGTTTGTCAGCACGAGGCGAGAAGATATGGGTCTTTCACAAAGCGGTCTTTCAAAGCGCAGCGCATTATCTTTGGAGATGATTGAAAATATTGAAAGCGGACTGGAGCTGTTCTTATCTGCAACTATCCGTCAAAAATTGGCCAAAGGGTTAAAGTTGAACCCTTCTGACATAAAACTGTACGAAAAAAAACAGGACTTTAACTTTGCGCCGTCTTATCGTACGGAAGAGATAAAAGAGGCGATTTTAAACGGAGAGGAACCCATAAGCTGTCCTGTCTGTAATGAAATTCTCATAACAAGAATAGCAAGGATGTACGACCTTGAAGACAATCTAATGCTTCATCCTAAGGCCAGATGTCCCAAGTGTCCGTTTCAAATTAAATAAACTCTAGACTACCTTTTATTTTGTAATATAATAATCGGTGTGCTAACAAGGAGTATAGTTTGCAAACCATAAATAAAACCACTGTAGATAGTGAATTAATAAAAGAGATTGTTCAAAAAACTGATTTGAAACACATAGCAATAATAATGGACGGTAACAGACGCTGGGCAAAAGAAAAACATCTGCCATCTGCCATGGGCCATAAGCAAGGTGTACAGGCTTTAAGAAATGCAGTTGAATCCGCATACAAATACGGCATTAAATACCTTACACTTTATGCTTTTTCAACCGAAAACTGGAACAGAAAACCTGAAGAAGTAGAATTTTTAATGGGGCTTCTTGCAAGCACTATCAAGGCTGAGCTGGATGAATTACATCAAAATAATGTCAAACTGTGTTTTTTGGGTGATTTGAGCGCTTTTAATCCGCAGCTTCAAGAGATTTTAAAGATGGCGCTTGTTAAAACCCAAGATAATACGGGAGTTAATTTACAGCTTGCAATCAACTACGGTTCAAGAAATGAAATAACAAATGCCCTGAAAAGCATTGTTGCTAAAGGTGTTTCATTTGAAGATATCAATGAAGATTTAATTTCGGAACATTTGTATACAAAAGGCATACCCGATCCCGACCTTCTTATCCGCACGGGCGGCGAGATGCGCGTGAGCAACTACCTTTTGTGGCAGATAGCGTACAGTGAAATATTCATAACACAAACTTTCTGGCCTGATTTTGACGAGACAACCATGGCGGAAGCTGTGTATGAATTTGGCGCCAGATCCAGACGTTTTGGCGGATAGTTAAATTCTCATAAAATTTTAATAGGGGGGATTATGGAAATAGTTTTTGCGAGCAACAATTCTCACAAGTTAGAAGAAGTTAATTTTATAGCAAAAAACTTCGGTGTGACTTTTGTAAAACCTCAAGAGGGTTTTGACCCCGTTGAGAATGGTAAAACGTTTGAAGAAAATGCCTTTATTAAAGCTAAGGCTGCACAAGAGCTCGGCGGAGGCAGGTATTTTCTGGCGGATGATTCGGGGCTTTGTGTAGAGTGTTTAGGAGGCGCTCCCGGTCTGCATAGCGCAAGATATGCAGACGGACAATTAGCTTCTATAGAAAAGCTTTTGAATGAAATAGGAGATGTTTCCCGGGATAAACGCTCGGCAAAGTTTGTCTGCTCAATGGTTTTGCTCGATGAGAGCGGAAATGTTTTATACAAAAGTTTCGGTCAGAGAGAAGGACATATAGGCCTCAGTGCAACAGGGCATAACGGTTTTGGTTATGATCCGATTTTTGTCCTCGATGACGGACGTACAATGGCGCAGCTTTTAGACCACGAGAAGAATCTTATCTCTCATCGTGCCAGAGCGCTTATCGATGTGCTTGTCTGGATGAAAATTAACCGCGAGAGTCTTGCCGCTGCGGCCTCTTAGCTTGCCTTAACTGTTCCTTAAGCTATAAGCTATGCAGTGACTTTTCTTATCCTTTAAAAGCCTGTATAATCTTTCTATGGAAAAAATTGACAATAAGATAACAGATGAGTTTGTCTCGACGCTTTCACATGAAATACGTACGCCCTTAACAAGTATTAAAGGTTTTGCGCAGACTATACTTGATAATTATGACAGTTTTAATGACGAACAAAAAAAGAAGTTTTTAAATATTATTGCGGAACAGTCTCAAAGGCTTGTGAACCTCGTTGAAAATGTTTTGAACGTTGCCAAGCTTGAAGGGGAAGAAGATTTGGTAATAAAAGAAATCGACCCTGAGTTTATAGTTAAAAAGACACTTGAGCTTGTTAAAATAAACTGTAAAGACAGAGTTTTTAATATTAAAACGAAAGAAAATATTTCTAATGTGATGGGTGACTATGACAAGCTTCAGCAAGTTTTAACGAACATTTTTGATAATGCCTGCAAATATTCGGATGATAAGATAGATATCAATATTTTAAAAAGCGGCAAAATAGAGGTTATAGACTATGGAGTTGGCATAACGGATTTTCAAAAAGACATGATTTTTGAAAAGTTCTACAGGGCTCAAAATCTTCTTACAGGCAAAACTCAGGGAAGCGGGTTGGGCCTGTATATTGCAAAGTCTCTTATAGAGAAGATGAACGGCAATATAGGAGTGGAGAGCAAAGAGGGTTTTACAAAATTTTCAATCGAACTCCCTGTGTTTGAGGTAGAAAAAATAACAAAGAAAGTTACTACTTAATGTATCGTGCGACGGTTTTTATTATAAGCAAGAGAAAAGAGCTTGCAATAAAATATAAAAAACTGATTGAAACATTGAATCAGGACGTTTGCATTGCGCTGAATTTGAGTGATGCTTTTGCACAGATTCAGAGGCTTGAACCGGAACTTATTATAATCTCGGATACCATTGAAGAAAAACTCAGTGATTTTTGCAAGCAGATAAGAGTGCTGACTTTTAACAGCCGCCCTACAATTGTGGCTGTCTCCAAGTCTTCGGAACTTGAGGACAAACTGGAAACGCTTGAGAGTGGTGCGGACGACTTTTTGAGTGAATCCATGCCTCCTAAAGAGTTCAGAGCCCGCATTAAAGCTCATTTGAGAAGATACATAGAAAACACTCTTCACCCGTCAACCCTTTTTGTCGACCAAAAACTGACTGTAAAAGCCGTTAAAAAGTCTCTGGGGAAAAAACTTTCCGCGGTGTTGATTGATATTTCGGGAATAAATTTCTATAAAGAAATATACGGAGAGATTGCGTACGAAAAGGTTTTACAAACAATGAGCGCCATTTTGAACTCGACACTAAACACGGAAGATTTTGTAGGACACTACTCCAAAAAAGAGCTTCTTGTTTTAACCTCTCCGGAAAAAGCCGAGAAAGTGTCTTCTTTCCTTGCTTTTGCTTTTGATAATGTCAAGGAGCGTTTTTACAGTGATTTTGATTTTAAAAACGGTTTTGTTATGTATTCTTCAAGCACAAAAGCAGAGAATAAAATTCCCCTTATGAAACTCTCCATCGGTGTCATAAGTTTAGAAAGACATTTTGAAAACTATAAACAGGCCATAAATGCATTGTATGACCTTATAAAACTTTGCAAAGACTCAAAAGTCTCTTGTTTTATGATAGACAGACCAAAGCTTTTCGGGAAAACAGAACCCCAAAAGCCAAAGAACAAGGTATTAATTCTGGAAAGTGATGAAGCGCTGTCTTGTCTTTTGCAGACAACATGCGAGATTTTCGGCTTGGAAGTTTGTGCTTCAAAAGAATGTGCAAAGAATTTTATACCCGACCTTGTGGTAGTTGACTACGGTGAAGGGGAAGGGTTAGAAATTTGCAGAGAAATCAGAAGTACCTACAAAGGTAAAATAATATTCACATCATCAGTTTATAAAAAAAAGGAAATTCTCGCTTCGGGAGCCGATTTATACTTGCCAAAGCCTTATGATATAAAGGTCATGAGGATGTGGATTAATAAATTTTTAAAGTGATAACAATTTAATTAAGAAAAGAAGTGGCCCCGCTTTGAGTTGAGGGTGATGTTATCGAAAGAATACAGCCCTGCAGGGCGTTTAGAGCCTGCTTTTGTGTATTCGTTGTGCTCGATTAGCATATTTGAAGAAAGCATTTTCTTTCTAAAGTTTCTTTTGTCCAAATCTTTTTTCAAAATAAGTTCATAAGACTTTTGCAGTTCGGTCAAGGTGAATTTTTTGGGTAGAAGCTGGAATGCTATGGGTACAAGTTCTAATCTTTCGCGAGTACGTTTTAGTGAGTACTGAATGATTTCTTTGTGGTCGAAAGCAAGCGGCGGCAGATTATCAACCGAGTGCCACTTAACTTCGGACTCTTCGTACTTGTCACGAACCTGCGTCATAATGTCTTCGGCGCGGATGAGTGCAAAGTATGCACAAGTGATAACCCTTGCGTTAGGATAACGAAGAGGGTCGCCGAAAGTGTAAAGTTGTTCCAGATAAACGTTTTGCACGTTAGCTTTTTCTTTTAGAAGGCGAAGAGCAGCTTCGTCAAGGTTTTCGGACAGTCTGACGAAACCGCCGGGAATTGACCAACGGTTTTTGAAGGGTTCATGAGTACGTTTAACTAACAGTACTTTTAGTTCTCCCTTGTGGATAGTCATAATCACTACGTCAACTGTGACTTCGTGCGTTTTTGTTTCTTTGAACGCCATACTGTTCTTATTGTATGACAAATTAGAAAATTAGGCAAACTTATGACGTAGCGGGCCTGATTAATAAGAAATTAATCAATAATTTTACCGTTAAAATTGTCAATCATTTCTTTTGTTTTTTGTGAGTATGCTGCTTTTACAACATCTGTAGGCTTTGAAATAACTGTAGCTTCAGTTTCCAACTCTGTTTCTTCAATGGGAGGGGCTTGGGTTGCAACAGAAGATTGTTCTTCGACAATGTCTTCCAGCGGCCTTATTTCTTCCGGTTGAGGTACTACAGATTTTTTGGTTTGCTGTACTTTTGCTTCAACGGCAGGGGCATCTTTTGAAATTTGTATAAAATGTGTGTGGACGGTTTTTTCAAATACATTTTTAAGCGCTGTTTCAAAGGGTTTCATTTTGGAATCTGCTTTGGCGGCGTTAAGTGTGTTTTGGTTCAAAAAGCCTATTGTGATTGTGTCTTCTTTAATATCAACGAGTTTAGCCATTCCCGAGAAGAAGAACTTTGCAGGGACAGACTCAATAGAGTTGACAATTTTTGACCAGATTTCCTGAGGGTCTGTTTCGGGATGAATTTCAACAGGTTTTTCAGGCGAAGTTTCTTCTTCCACCTCTTCTTGAGCTTCTTTCACCTGTGTAATAGTCTGCGGCGGTACTTGAGGTAACTCTGCTTCTGAAGAGACTTGGATTTTGCTCATTGTTTCGTCTTTTAAGACTATTGGCCCATGCATTTTCTCGATTGTATCAACGGCAGTGACTTCTATTTCTATTTCTTTTGAGGTGTCGACAGGCATTATGTCTTCTCGCACCTCTTCTGTTTGTATTTTCTCTTCGGCCAAGGTTTGAACCGTTTCGGGAATTTCTTTTACGGTTTTTGCTTCAACGGGTGCGGCCTTAGTCTCGGGCTGCTTTGCAGGAGTAATTTGTGCAGGCTGTGTTATTTGTAAATCTTTGACTTGCGGCCCGCAGAGTTCTATTATCATAAGTTCGGCCCAAAGATAAGGATTTGTTGCGTTTTTAATGTCTCTGTAGAACCCGATAACTTTGTTCAGAATGTAGATAAGGTTGTCTTTTTGCCCTTTGAATGTTGAGCGTATTTTCTCTGCATCTGCGGCACAAAATGTCGTAAACCTCATAACAACCGCATCCAGCTGTGAAGTGCCCAGTATGAAAATAACGTTTTTAAGAAACTCTACAAGGTTTTCACATATATTTCGGGGTTCGTTACCTTTAGAGTAAAGGTCTTCAATTTTTTGAAGCGCTCCGTCAAGATTTTTTTCAAGAATGTTGGTTAAGAGTGCGGACAAGCTGTCCGGCGTTATTTTACCAAGCATTTCTTCAATCAGTTCTTTTGAAATTTCTTGTTTTACACCCAAAATACTTACCTGGTCTAAAAGCGCCAGAGAATCACGAAGGCCGCCCGAAACATTTTTAGCGATTGTAAAAAGTGCGTCATCGGTTATTTTAATTTTTTCAAGGTCTGCAATTTCTCTGAGTTTTTTTGTAATGTCGTCAGTTGAAATTCTTCTGAAGTCAAAACGCTGACAGCGGCTGACTATTGTTTCGATTACTTTGTGAGGTTCTGTTGTTGCCAGAATAAAAATAACATTGGGCGGCGGCTCTTCAAAAGTTTTCAGAAGTGCATTGAACGCTTCCGTCGAGAGCATATGAACCTCGTCTATTATGAAGATTTTATATTTGCCGTTCATCGGGGCGTACTGTACCTGGGATATAAGCTCTTTAGCGTCAGCTATACCGCGGTTTGTGGCGGCGTCTATTTCTATAACGTCAAGTCCTGATGTGTTTGTTATGTCCAGACAACTCGGACATTTTTGGCAAGGGTCAAGAGTGGGTCCGTTGACGCAGTTTAGCGACTTGGCTAGAATCCTTGCACTGGAAGTTTTTCCCGTACCGCGAGGTCCGCAAAACAGGTACGCATTTGCTATACGTCCGAGTTCTATTGCATTAGAAAGCGCTCTGACGAGATTTTCCTGTCCTACAACATCACGAAACGACTGCGGTCTGTACTTCCTGAAAAATGGCAAATAATTTGATTCCATACTATAATGATAGCCATAAACAGGGATTTATGCAAATGAACTTTAAAATGTCCTTAAAAGAAGGTGATACAATAGCTATAGTTGCCCCGTCAGGCTCTGTGAGCGAGCCTGAAAAGCTTGAGAGGGCATGTGAACTCTTTTCAAAGTTTAATTTAAAGACAAAAATTTATGAGAGCTGTTACAAGTCATACAGATGCATGGCCGGAACTGACGAAGACAGACTTAAAGATTTACACGACGCCTTTTTGGACACTGATGTAAAGGCAATAATTTGTGCAAGGGGCGGTTACGGAGCGCTCAGAATAGTTGACGACCTTGACTACGGTTTGATTGCCGAAAATCCGAAAATATTTGCAGGTAGTTCGGATATAACCGTTTTACTTTTAAATATATTTCACAGGGCAGGGCTGAACACGTTTCATTCACCAATGGCTTTAAACGGCTTTGATGAAAATATTTTTAGGGATTTTCTTTCGGTTGTAAACGGCGAAAAGAAAGAAATTGCTCCCAAGGAAAATTTTAAAACTCTCTATGAAGGCAGGAATAAGGGCATGCTATGGGGCGGGAACCTTGCAACGGTTGTTTCTTTATTTGGTTCGGGTTCTAAAACATACCTGCCGCAAGAAAACATTATACTTTTTCTTGAAGATTTGAATGAACCTAATTATAAGACAGACAGAATGTTAAGGCAGATATACAGAAATATTTCCTTAAGGGAGAAGATTAAAGGGCTTGTTTTTGGGGATTTTCTGGGTTCGGACAATGAAAAAGAACTTGAAGATATATTGAAAGAATATGCCGAACTCTTCAATATACCTGCGTCTTACGGATATAACATTACTCATGCAAAACCGAATTTAACTTTACCTATAGGCCAATCGGTTGATTTTGACAGTGTAAGCGGAAAAATTTTGTGTATTTAAATTTTTGTTTGTAATACAATTATTGTGATATGGAAAATACATTACAACTTGATGAAATCGACTCCACCAGTACATATGCCCGCAAGAACTTAACGGACTTGGGAGATTTATGGGCCGTCAGCGCAGACTATCAAACTAAAAGTTACGGTCAATTTGAGAGGGTGTGGTATTCAAGTAAAGAGCTGGGCGGCAACTGCTATATTTCCATAGTTGCCAAACCTGAAAACATAACTCATTTGGGAGAACTTACGCAGTATGCCAGTATGCAGGTCATTCAGGTGCTCAGAGAGTACGGACTTGACGCGAAGATGAAATACCCGAATGACGTTCTTATTAACGGTAAAAAAATTGCCGGTATTTTAGCAGAATCTGTTTTTGTAGGAAATAATTTCCGCGGAGCTATAGTAGGTATAGGGGTTAATTTGAATCTTAGTGAAGACGAGATTCAAAATATTGACATTCCCGCGACATCGATATTTATAGAAACGCATTGCAATGTCAATAAAACAGAATTTATGACAAAGCTTTTGGAAACATTCAGAGGTAATTACGAAGAGTTTATTGAAAAAGGTATAGATGAAAATCTGAAGGGAGAAATACTATGTCAGGAAATATAGCAATAGTTCTTGAAGAGGGACTTGTGGCAATGATTGTCGGTATGACGGTCGTGTTTTCGTTTTTAATTATTATGATTTTTTCTATGAGTATTATGTCCAAAATCGTACTTTGGTTAAATAAAATATTCCCTGAACAAATAGCGGAAACCGCTAAAAAAGTTAAAAAAGCTGTGACAGGCGGAGAGGAAGAAGTGGCCGTCGCCGTTGCCGCTGCTTTGCACAAAAAATAGACACGAATGGCGGTTTTGGCAAACGGCACGCAACGATGAAACCATGGGCACTATAGAAACTAAAAGCATTAATAATACTTACAAAATAAGAGGAATATACAGATGAAAAAACAAATTAAAGTTATGGATACGTCATTTCGTGACGGTTTCCAGTCTTGCATAGGCGCAAGAGTATTTACAAAAGACTACTTGCCTGCACTTGAAGCAGCGAAAGCAGCGGGAATCAGGCATTTTGAAACAGCAGGCGGAGCGCTTTTCCAGTCGTTAGCGTTTTATGCAAATGAAAACCCTTTTGAAAATATGGATTTAGTGAGAAGAACGTTGGGCAATGACGTTACACTTCAATCATTGGCACGCGGCATAAATGTTGTTTGTCTGAAGTCTCAGCCCAGCGACATTATCGACCTTCACGCTAAAATGTTTAAAAAGCATGGTATAGATACTATAAGGAACTTCGACGCGTTAAACGATGTTGAAAACCTTATATATTCAGGACAGTGCATTACAAATGCAGGTGCAAACCACGAGGTCACAGTCGCAATGATGGGCTTACCTCCGGGTTGTACGGGCGCCCACACGCCTGAATTTTATACTCAGGTTTTAAGAAATATTCTTGACAAGGGCGTACCGTTCAGCAGTGTGGCGTTTAAAGACGCGTCAGGTACGTCAACTCCGCAAACTGTTTATGAAACAGTTAAAGCCGCACGTGAACTTTTAGGGGCTGATGCTCATATAAGATTCCACTCGCATGAGACAGCAGGCGCGAGTGTTGCTATGTACAGAGCTGCTCTTGACGGTGGTGCTAACGGGTTGGACCTTGCTATGTCACCTCTTTCCGGCGGTACTTGTCAGCCTGACCACATTACAATGTGGCATGCGCTTAGAGGTACGGATTATGACCTTGGTTATGACATCGAGAAAATGATTGAAGCTCAACGCGTGCTTAAAGACTGTCTGAAAGAGTACTTTATGCCGCCTGAAGCTACAACCGTTGACCCGATGATAATATTCTCTCCGATGCCCGGCGGTGCGCTGACTGCTAACACCCAAATGATGAGAGACAACGGTGTTCTTGACAGATATCCCGAAGTAATCGCAGCAATGCGTGAAGTTGTTGCAAAAGGCGGTTTCGGAACTTCAGTTACACCTGTTTCGCAGTTCTACTTCCAACAAGCGTTTAATAATGTGATGTTCGGCCCCTGGCAAAATATTGCAGAAGGCTACGGTAAAATGGTTCTCGGTTATTTCGGTAAAACTCCCGTTGAGCCTGATGAAGAAATCGTGAAAATTGCATCTGAAAAACTCGGACTTGAACCGACAACCGAAAGTCCGCGCGAGATGAACGATAAAAATCCTAATATCGGTATTGAACCTACCAGAAAAATCCTTCTTGAAAACAGTCTGGAAATTACCGATGAAAACATTATGCTTGCTGCAGCGTGTGAAGATAAGGGTATTTTGTTCCTTCAAGGAAAAGGCCAGGTTGGTGTCCGCAAGATGGCCGAAGGCGAAAAAGAACTTTGTTCAATGGACAACACTCAAGGCAGCACTGATGAGTATACAGTAAGCGTCAATAACAAAAAATATGCAGTTAAGTTTGAAGGCGACAAAGCTGTTGTTAACGGTAAAACGTACGATATCAACGTTAAAGCAGGTATCGAAAAAACTTCCGCTTCATCAGGCGAAGGAAAACCAATCAACGCGGCACTTCCCGGCAATGTTTTGAGAATAAACGTAGCTGAGGGTGAGCAGGTCGAAGAAGGCGATGTCCTTCTTGTAATAGAAGCTATGAAAATGGAAACTGAAATTAAATCTCCTCAGTCAGGCGTTATTAATTCGGTGGATGTTGAAGCCGGTGACCATGTACAAAACGGTCAAGTACTGGTAACTATAGGTTAAGGGGGATAGATGAGTATTGAAAGTATAGTTGATAGTATGAAAAAGCTGTGGTTCTCTACGGGCATGGCTAACTTTATCCAACCTGCAGACCCTGCTATGCAGGGGTTAGAACTCTTTTTGCACCAATACGGTGCGCCGATAATGCTCATAGTTTGTTTATTTCTGCTATGGCTCGGCGTCAAAAAACAGTTTGAACCTTTGCTTCTTGTACCCATAGCATTCGGCGGCATTTTGGCAAATATTCCTATAGCAGGAATATCAAGTCCTGACGGGCTTTTGGGTATTATATACAGTTCAGGTATTCAAAGCGGTGTTTTCCCGCTCTTCATCTTTATGGGTGTAGGCGCGATGACAGACTTTGGTCCTCTGATTGCACACCCTAAGACAGCTCTTCTCGGCGGTGCTGCCCAGTTTGGTATCTTCGCGACGCTGCTTATGGCACTTTTCTTGGGATTTACGCTGCCTCAGGCAGCCTCTATCGGTATTATAGGCGGTGCGGACGGTCCGACGTCAATCTTTGTTACGACAAAACTGGCGCCCGAACTTTTAGGCGCAATAGCGGTTGCAGCATATTCTTATATGGCGCTTGTTCCTATTATTCAACCTCCTATCATGAAACTTCTTACAACCAAAAAAGAGAGAATGATAGAAATGCAGCAATTGCGCCACGTGTCCCAGCGTGAGAAAATTGTTTTCCCGCTTTTGGTACTCGGGCTTTGTATAATATTCCTGCCTGATGCTTGTCCTTTGGTGGGAGCGCTTACTTTCGGTAACCTTTGCAAAGAGTCCGGCGTTGTTGAAAGGATTTCTCAAACACTACAAAATGAATTTATCAACATAGTCACCATTCTTCTGGGACTTGCTGTCGGTTCAAAACTTCAGGCAAATCAGTTCTTAACAATACAAACCCTATACATTATTGTGTTGGGCCTTATTGCGTTCTCATTTGCAACAGCCGCAGGTGTCATTTTGGGCAAGATAATGAACTGGTGCTCTAAAACTCCTGTTAATCCGCTCATTGGTGCGGCAGGTGTAAGCGCCGTTCCGATGGCAGCCCGTGTAGCAAATAAAGTCGGTCTGGAGTATAACCCTAACAACTATTTGCTGATGCACGCTATGGGGCCTAACGTGTCAGGCGTTATCGGTTCTGCCGTTGCGGCAGGCGTTCTGCTTTCGATGTATGGCGGGATGTAGTACATAAATCATAAAAAATAGCTGCCCAATAAATCGGCGGCTATTTTTTTACTCTAGACACATATTGATTGCAAAAAATACCTTGAAGTGCTAGAATTAGTTACCAAGATTAATAGGTTTGAAGTGTATGGCAGTTATAAAACCAACAACGGCGAAAGAAAAGTTAATTCTCGCCTTGGACGTAGATGATTTCGACGAAGCGCAGCAACTTGTAAAAGAATTAAAAGACTATGTAGGGTATTTTAAAGTAGGAATTCAGCTTTATACCTCATGTGGTTATGACGTTGTGGATATGATACAAAATGAAGGCTCCAGAGTCTTTTTTGACGGTAAATTCCACGATATTCCGAATACTGTTGCAAGAGCCAGCGCTAATCTCGTTAAGCGCGGCATTAATTTTTTCGATGTCCATATTAAGGGTGGCTCGAAGATGCTTTCGACAACAGTCAAGCTAGCCAATGAAACGGCTAAAAAATACGGAATGGATAATCCAACAATATTAGGCGTAACCCTGCTTTCAAGTTTCGGACAAAGAACTCTCACCCAAGAACTTGCGGTAGGGTTAAATATTGAAGAATACGTTACACAATTGGCAAAAATGGCTAAAGATGCTTGTCTAAGCGGTGTAGTGGCGGGAGCATCCGAAGTTTCACAGATAAGAAAGGTTTGCGGGGAAGACTTTATAATTGTATGTCCTGCAGTAAGACCTACTTGGTCGGTTGTTGATGACCAGGTCCGCGTGGTGACGCCAACAGATACGATTCAAGCAGGTGTAGACTATATTGTTGTAGGACGCCCTGTTGTAAATGCTGATGATAAAATAGGCGCTATTTCACTTATAATTGATGAAATAGAAGAAGCTATGGTATGTCCTGTAGATAAATAGGTAGGGTATTATGAGAAAAATTTTCGGTGTTCCTAAAGAATTAAAAGAAGGCGAAACCAGAGTTGCGCTGACGCCTGATTCTGTTGCCATACTTTTGAGAGACGACTGCGATGTTTTAATAGAAAAAGATGCAGGTCTTTTTGCGGGTTTCAGCGATGAACAATATATCGCAGCAGGAGCGCAGATTGCTCAGACGGCACAAGAACTTTGGGAGCGCGCAAATTTTATTATCAAAGTGAAAGAACCCCAAAAGTCCGAATACGGCTATTTTAGAGAAGACCAAACAATTTTCTCATATTTTCACCTGGCTGTTGAAGAAGAACTTACAAATATCCTCTTAAAGAAAAAAGTTTGTGCAATAGCAGCAGAGTCTGTTGAAACAGAACATGGTGAGCTTCCTCTTCTTCGCCCTATGAGTGAAGTCGCAGGAAGAATGGCAATACAGGCCGGTGCGAGATTTTTAGAGCAATCACAGGGCGGTTCCGGCGTACTTTTAGGCGGTGTACCCGGCGTTCAACCGGGGAAAGTCGTTATAGTCGGCGCAGGAGTTGTGGGTACTAATGCTGCCCAAATAGCGGTCGGTATGGGTGCCGATGTTTCCATTCTGGATATTAACTCGAAAAGACTTGCTAATTTGGACTTGATATTCGGCGGCTCAATCAAAACCCATTATTGCAATCCTACAACAATTTTAGACTCTGCACAGAAAGCGGATCTTTTAATAGGTGCGGTGCTTATTCCAAGCAAAAAAGCGCCCAAGCTTGTCAGTGAGGATGTTGTAAAACAAATGAAAAAAGGCTCGGTTTTAATCGATGTTGCGATTGACCAAGGCGGCATTATCGAGACTATTGACCGTACAACAACCCATAAAGACCCCGTTTATGAAAAATATGGCGTACTTCATTATGCTGTGCCCAATATGCCGAGCGCTGTTCCCAGAACTTCATCTTATGCGTTCTCTTATGCCATTCTTCCCTATATAAGACTGATAGGCGAAAAGGGCACTCAGATGGCGATAAGAGAGAACGAAGCTTTAAGGCGCGGAGTAAATACTTATCGCGGAAGTATCACTTGTGAACCTTTAGCGGAGTCACTCGGCAGAGAGCATACGGAAATTTCACTGTTAATCGGGTTTTCAAATTTGCATGATAAAAGATTCTAAAAGAATAGTTTTTAAGTTTGGTACAAATACCCTGCTTAATTCAAAAGGTGAAGCCGAACTTTCCCGTATTCAGTCTTTCATAGAGGACATAGTCAGTCTTAAGAAAAAAGGGAAAGAAGTAATTGTTGTGTCCTCGGGAGCCATTAAGCTCGGTGCGAAAACACTGAACCTTACGCCTGAACAAAAGTCTGTTTACGACAAACAAGCCTTTGCTTCTGTGGGACAATCCCATATCATGCGTATCTGGGAGGAGGGCTTCGAAAAGGAGAATATCAGGGTTGCGCAAATTCTTCTGACAGAAGAAGATTTTTCAAACAGAAGAAGGTATTTGAACTTAAGAAGCACTTTAAGTACGCTTTTAGAGTACAAAGTAGTTCCTGTAATTAATCAAAACGACGCGGTCTGTCCATCGGAAATCGAAGATGAATATGCCTGTTTTTCTGACAATGATAAGCTTTCGGCTATCGTTGCAGGGAAGTTGGATGCGGATTTGCTTGTTATTATTTCAGATATTAACGGGCTGTATGACAAAAATCCCAAAGAAAACCCCGACGCGAAGCTAGTAGAAGTTGTTGAAAAGGTTACAAAGAAAATTGAAAAAATGGCAGCAGGAGCATCGTCAGGCGGTCGCGGCGGAATGATAACAAAGCTTCGTGCGGCGAAAATTGCCAACCATTCGGGTGCAAATATGATTATTGCGAGCGGCAAAATTGACCATATTATTAAAAAGGTATTTGACCAAAACCCCGACACACCAAAAACAGTTTTTCTTGCCGGAGAAACACTTTCGAGTAAAAAACGCTGGATAGCTTATGCCTCAAACATAATGGGTAAAATGACAGTAAATGAATGTGCAAAAAAAGTTTTGCTGCAGAATCAAAAAAGTCTTTTGGCAGTCGGTATAGTAAATATCGAAGGAGAGTTCTCAAGAGGGGATGTGGTTTGTGTGTGCGATGAAGAAGGAAACGTTATAGCGCATGGTATAACAAACTATGACTCGACAGAGTGCAGGAAAATTATGGGACACCATTCAAGTAAAATAGAGGAGATTTTAGGCGGTATGGTGTCAAATGACGTTATAAATAAGGACAACTTAGTTTTAGTATAAGAAGCAAGACAGTGACATATAAAAATGATGCAGCTATTGTGCTATAACGAAATGAGCGACAGGTCTTCTTCTTGGCGAATGAAATGAGCCACAGAAGGGACGGTGTCCGAAGGACTGAGTAAAGAAAAATTTATTTTTCTTTACCGAGTGAATGAGAATACAAAGAGGCGAAGCCTCATGGTATAAAGGTAAAGTTATGACTATAAAAGAAATTGAAAATATTGCGCTGAATGCTAAAAAAACTTCTTTGGCCCTTGCAAGGTCAGGTACAGATGCCAGAAACAATGCTCTTGCCGTTATTGCCAAAAACATTGAAGCCAATAAAGACGCTGTTTATAGGGCTAACGCTTTGGATTTAGAAAACTCACATTCGCTTGTAGAGTCCGGTGAAATCTCGAAAGCTACCTATGGCAGGCTTAAGCTCGATGAAAATAAAATGCGGGATATGATCCAGGGTATTTATGATGTTATAAAGCTTGACGACCCTATTAATGAGGTTTTTTGGCGCAAAAAACTGGACAATGATTTAATTTTAGAGAAAATCAGCTGTCCTATCGGTGTTATCGGTGTTATTTTTGAAGCAAGGCCTGATGTTATAGCGCAAATCTCGGCTCTTGCCGTAAAATCGGGCAATGCTGTGCTTTTAAAAGGCGGCAAAGAATCTGCCGAAACCAACAAAATTATAGGAAAAATTGTCAGAGAGTCGCTTTGCAGCGTAAAAGACGAGTTTGAAAACGCTGTCAATCTCCTTGAAAGTAGGGAAGATGTGGCAGAGATGTTAAAGTTGGACAACTATATCAACCTCATCATCCCGCGCGGTTCAAATGAGCTTGTAAGATATATTCAAAACAACACTAAAATACCCGTGCTTGGCCATGCGAGCGGTATTTGCCATATATATGTACATTCGGATGCTGATTTGGAGATGGCAAAAGAAATTTGTATCGACGCTAAAACCCAATACCCAAGTGCCTGCAATGCTGTTGAAACCATCTTGATAAACAAAGATTTTCCCTATATTTCGGAACTGCTCCATGCTTTATCGTTTGCAGGCATTGAAATTATTGACAACCCTGAAGATTGGAGCACCGAATATGGCGATGTAAAGGTTTCGGTACGCATTGTAAGCAGTTTACTGGATGCTGCAGGCCACATAAACCATTACGGTTCGGGCCATACGGATGCAATAATAACTCAAGACCCTAAAGAGGCTGAGATTTTTATGCACTACGTTGATTCGGCGGGAGTTTTTCATAATGTTTCCACCCGTTTTTCGGACGGTTTCAGGTATGGCTTTGGTGCGGAAGTAGGCATTTCTACAAACAAAACCCATGCCAGAGGCCCTGTTGGCTTAGACGGGCTTACGACTTATAAATACAAACTCAGGGGCATAGGTCAAATAGCGCGTGACTATTGTGACGGCACAAAGACTTTTAAACATGAAGTTCTGCCTAAGGACTTAGCGTGAGCGCATATAACCTGAAACACTACGCGCATCTTGGAGATGCGGTGTATGAACTTTTTGTGCGCGAGTACGTCGTTGAGCGAACTCATTCTCAAAAACAGATGCACGATATGACAACGTCTTTTGTTAATGCCTCTTTTCAGGCGCAAATGCTCGAAGCTTTGACTTGTGAGTTTTCCGAAGATGAGAATGAGATTATACGCAGAGCTAAAAATTTGCCCTTGACTGTGAACAAGAGAAATAATCAAAACATTCACCGCGCGGCTACAGCTTTCGAGGTTATTATCGGGTATTTGTACAAAAATGAACCACGAAAACTCGAAGAAATTTTTATGAAGATTAGGGAAAAATTTAATCTTATTGACTTATAGCTATCATTTTTTCAATAGGCACAAGCGCCTTGAGGCGTAAATCTTCAGAAAGCGTTATTTCGTTAACTTCATCTTCAAGCGAGTTTAAAATGTCTCCAAGCGTGTGCAGTTTCATGTTATGGCAAAACGCTTTTGGGCAGGCCAGAATGAATGTTTTGTCGGGGTAATCTCTTTCGAGACGCTCTACAACTCCCATTTCGGTACCTATAATAAAAGCTCCTGCGTCACTGTTTTTGCAGTAGTTCATAATCTGCGTTGTAGAACCTACAAAATCGGCCAAGGCAACGACTTCCTGATGGCATTCAGGATGAATCAATACTTTTGCACGAGGGTATTGTTTTTTAAGCTCTTCTATATGTTCTTTCGTTATCCTCAAGTGTGTCGGGCAAAAGCCTGGATAGCATACTACTTCTACATTGGGGAGATTTTTGGCTACCCACGAACCCAAGTAGGCGTCCGGAACAAAGAGTACTTTCGGCACATTAAGCGAGCGCACGACTTCAACCGCGTTTGAGCTGGTACAGCAAATGTCGGCGTGTGCCTTAACTTCGGCAGTAGAATTTACATAACACACAACGGGTACGTTCGGATTTTTCTCTTTAAACTCAATAATCTGCTTTTCATCTATCATATCGGCCATGTTGCAGCCTGAAGCAAGATTGGGCAGAAGAACTTTTTTATCGGGAGAGAGTATCTTGGCCGTTTGTGCCATAAAAAATACTCCGGCGAAGACTATTATGTCGGCATTGGTTTTCGCTGCCAACTGTGAAAGTCCCAGAGAATCTCCGACATAGTCCGCAACCTCATCTATCTCTATATTTTGATAGCAATGCGCAAGAATAACAGCATTCTTGCGCATTTTTAAGTCTTTAATTTTTTGAATAATGTCCAATTTGTTTTTCCTAAATCTGTAAAAGAGAAAGTTCCTCGATTGAAGCTATTACCGCATTTGCACCGCAATCTACGAAGTGGGTTTCTGCGGTAACACCTGAAGAAAGATCAGAAACCAGATAAAGACCTGATTTGCCTACATCTTCCAAACTCGGTGTTCTTCCGAGAGGCGCTTTAAGGGCGTTTGATTTGAGCATTCTGTCAAAACCGGCGATGCCTTTGGCGGCAAGGGTTTTCACAGGACCCGCCGATAAGCAATTGCAGCGGATATTGTATTTACCCAAGTCAGCTGCGATATAGCGGGAAGAGCACTCAAGCGCCGCTTTTGCCACAGCCATAATGTTGTAGTTTGCAACGATTTTTTCGGCTGCGTAGTATGAAAGGGCCAAAATTGAACCTCCGCCTGATTTTTCCATTTGAGGTTTAGCGTATTTTGACATTGTGAGGAGTGAATACGCACTTACGTGAAGCGCCAAGTCCCAACCTTCTTTTGAAGTTGTATAGAATTCGCCCATTAAATCGTCACGGTTGGCGAAGGCAACGGCGTGGATTACAAAGTCCAGAGTGTCATATTTTTTAGCGTACTCATCAAAAGTTTTTTTGACGTCTTCATCTTTTGTGACGTCACATTCTATGCACATTTTAGAACCCATTTCTTCGGCGATAGGTTTTACGCGCTTTTCCATAACTTCATTAGCATATGTAAAGGCTATTTCTCCGCCTTGCGCTTTTATATGCTCTGCTATAGCGTTTGCAATACCGTGCTTGTTTGAAACACCAAATATAATACCTTTTTTACCAGTCATTAATCCCATAAGTTAACTCCTTATTACTCTAAAAATGTTTGGAAAGATTGTACAACAAACAAAAAAGAAGCGCAAAAAAGTGTACATGCTTCTTTTATGGTTGTTTTGATTATTGTTTGGGAATCGTAAAATATTAATGACCTAAAATATCCTGCAGAGCTTTTTCTTGTACCTAAAAATATGTTTGTGCTAGAATTATCGCAAGTTTAGTTAACTTTCACAGTAGAAGGAGAAGTATATATTATGCAAACGACAAAGCAAAAAAGTGTATGGTTGTTCAAAGAAGGCGACTCTTCAATGAAAAACCTTTTGGGCGGTAAGGGTGCAAACCTTGCAGAAATGACAAATGCAGGCCTTCCTGTTCCTCCCGGGTTTACTATTACAACCGAAACTTGTATGGAATATATCAGTAACGGAAATCAAATGCCTGACGGCGTTATGGAATCTGTTCGCGACGCTATGATAAAAGTTGAGGAGCAAACAGGTAAAAAATTCGGCTCTTCGGAAAATCCGCTTTTAGTTTCTGTTCGTTCAGGTGCAAGACTTTCAATGCCAGGTATGATGGAAACGGTTCTAAACCTTGGTTTGAATGATGAAACTCTGCAAGCAATTATCAGACTTACAAACAATGAAAGGTTTGCATACGACAGCTACAGAAGGTTTCTTACAATGTTTGGCTCTGTTGTAATGGACATTGAGCGCATTAAGTTTGAAGATATTCTTGATGAAGTAAAAGAAAGAGAAGGCGTTAAGCTTGATACAGAAGTTTCTGTAGAAGGTTTGAAATCTCTCATTCAACCGTATAAAGACTTAATTCAAAAAGAAACAGGTGAACCTTTCCCGCAAGACCCTATGGTTCAGTTACAGGCTGCTATTGAGGCAGTATTTAAGTCTTGGAACATTCCCCGTGCGATTGCATATCGTAACCACTATAAAATCGACCACAACTACGGTACAGCCGTTAACGTTCAAACAATGGTATTCGGTAATATGGGCGATGATTCGGCTACCGGCGTATCATTTACCCGTAACCCGTCCACGGGCGAGAACGAATTCTACGGTGAATACTTAACTAACGCTCAAGGTGAAGATGTTGTTGCAGGTATCAGAACACCAAAACAGATTAAAGAACTGGCAACTGAAATGCCTGCGCTTTACGAACAATATGTTACAATCGCTAAAAACCTTGAAAGACACTACAAAGACGTTCAGGATATGGAGTTTACTATTGAAAAAGGCAAACTCTACGTTCTTCAGACCCGTAACGGTAAAAGAACAGCTACAGCCGCGGTTCGCATAGCTGTTGAGATGGCTAAAGAAGGCATTATTACGAAAGAACGCGCAATTGAACTTGTTGATCCTTATCAATTGTACCAGTTGTTACTCCCGTCTTTTGATGAAGGCGCTAAAAAATCCGCTCAAAGAATTGCTACAGGTCTTGCGGCGTCTCCCGGTGCGGCTGTCGGTAAAATTATTTTCGACACTGATGAAGCGGCAGAGCTCGGCCACAATGGCGAAAAAGTTATTCTTGTACGTATTGAAACTTGTCCTGACGACATTCACGGTATGATTGCTGCTCAAGGTGTTCTGACACTTCGCGGCGGTATGACATCTCACGCGGCTGTTGTTGCAAAAGGCATGGGCAAACCTTGCGTTGCAGGTGCCGAAGACTTGAAAATAGACCTTAAGAATGAAACCATAACAACTACAAGCGGTCAGGTTTACAGAAAAAATGACATTATCTCTCTTGACGGCGGTACGGGTGAAGTTTTTGTAGGTTCGGTTCATACAATAGAGCCTGAAATGGATTCTAACTTCGACACGCTTTTCGAATGGGTTGATGAGACCAAAAAACTTGCTGTCCGTGCTAACGCTGATACTCCGACAGATGTTGAAAACGCTCTTAAACTGGGTGCTAAAGGTGTAGGTTTGTGCCGTACAGAGCATATGTTTATGGACCCTAGCCGCTTGCCTATCGTCCAACAAATGATTATCGCAGAGAATACTGATGCAAGAAAAGAAGCATTGGCTAAACTTCTTCCAATGCAGTATCAAGACTTTAAAGATATGTTTAAAGCCCTTAAAGGCTACCCGATGACAATTCGTCTTTTAGACCCGCCTCTTCACGAGTTCCTTCCTTCAAAAGAAGTTCTAATCGCTGAAGTTGCTACATTGCAGGCTAAAGGACAAGATGCAAAAGAAAAAGAATGCATGCTTCATATTGTTGAAGGTCTTTCTGAGTCTAACCCTATGATGGGTCTCAGAGGATGCCGTTTAGGTCTTATGTATCCTGAAATCAATGAAATGCAAGTAAGGGCCATTTTTGAAGCAGCTTGTGACTTGAAAAAAGAAGGCATCGAAGTTAAGCCTGAAGTTATGATTCCGCTTGTTTCTCACTACAACGAACTTCGCATCGACCGCGAATTACTTGAAAAAGTTGCCCGTGAAGTAATGAACGAAAAAGGCGTAGACGTTGATTATATGTTCGGTACTATGATAGAAATTCCCCGCGCGGCGCTTACGGCGGACGAAATTGCAAACTATGCAGAGTTTTTCTCATTCGGTACTAACGACCTTACCCAGATGACTTTCGGTTTCTCAAGAGACGACGCCGAAAGCAAGTTCCTTGGTAAATACGTAGAAGAAAAAATACTTCCTGCAAATCCGTTTGAAACGCTTGACCAAACAGGCGTGGGACAATTGATGGAAATAGCTCTTGATAAAGCGCTTAAAGTTAAGCCTGATCTTAAGCGCGGTATCTGCGGTGAACACGGCGGAGACCCGAATTCTGTGAAATTCTGTCATAGAATAGGCCTTCAGTACGTTTCATGCTCACCTTTCCGTGTACCACAAGCACGCTTAGCTGCAGCTCAAGCGGTTATTGAAGAAAAGAAATAACGCGTGCTCAAGCGTTTTGCCAACAAGCGGCATTCCCGAGCAAGCTCAGGAGTAGTTGAAGCAAAGGCAGTTATTGAAGAAGGAAGATAGATAAATTCCACAATAAAAGAAACCTCGCAAGATATAAAATGCGAGGTTTCTTTTATATAAAAACCACGCCACTACCTATCGTCATCGGAAAAATAACATATATATCCCTGAAATATCTCCCTCTCAGGCTATGACACCCGTTAACTTCACCTTAGTGCTGCTATGTTTCCATCCTGACACGGTTCGATGCATAATCGCCGCCATAGTATGAGTTATCAACAATATTCAAGTCATCAACGCCACCGTCCTCAGCCTCACAGTAGGCTCTGCACCCGGCATAAGCTTCCGGTCAAGGGTTTGCAACACCCCGTGGAGCGTGGTAAGCCCATGTTAACATACTCAAAACGATTATTCAATTTTGATAAATGTTTTACTTTTTATCCGTCACTTTAATTAAGTGCCAGCCGAACTGTGTTTGAACAGGGTCTGTCACCGTGTCTACGGGTGCTTCAAAAGCTGCTTTTTCAAACGGCGCAACCATTTGGCCTTTACCAAAATAACCTAAATCTCCGCCTTGAGCACCTGACGGGCACTCTGAATATTTAGCTGCCAAGTCTTCAAACTTTTCGCCTTTTTCTATGCGTGTTTTTAATTCCTGTGCTTCTTCTTTAGTTTTTACTAAGATGTGACTTGCTTTTACCTGACTCACTGTTTTACTCCCACTTACTGCTTTACTGCCTGTATTGTTTGTGGAACCCGATGTTACCGCGTCCCCTTTCGGCGCTATAAATAATGCTACCAAAAACAAAAATAAAACTAACATTAAAACTTTTTTCATTGTTAAAACCTCATGCTTCGTATACATTCTAAAAATACTTCAAAAAATAATTAAAAACAATTCCCCTTTAATTTATAGTCTTGTATGTGTCTATTTGAGTTTTATATAATACACCTAGTTGGCAAATTTTCTTTTCAGGTGTTTTTAATAAATAAACAGTTTTAAGTTAGGGAAGTGTAAGTGTAATATGCAGGTTAGTTTTGGAAAATTTGTCCCTGTTGTTGTGAGAGTAAACGGCAGAGACGCATACGGTGAAGATGTAAATAAGGTTACAAATGAGCTTTGCGGTTTGCTTAGAAATGACAAAGGGTTTAAACCGCAGGATATAAACCTTGTTGAGCAGCAAAGAATATTTTTTCAATCTCATGTCAGTGATTACAGACGTCCGTCAAAAAAGTTTCATACGGGTGAAACCCCAAGAGCCAATGTAAGACCATTGAATTTAAAAAACGGAAGGTTCTTGGTTACGGGCAGGGACGCTGACTTCACTGATTCAAGGGGAAGAATTTACAATATCGACAGCAATACTTTTGAAAGAAGCAATTATCAAGCTATTCAGTTAGGACTTACAGATGAGATTACTGTATACGAACAAAGAAAGCATAGTGCTTCAAAAGCAAGAGAGGACGCCCTTGTTAATGCCTTACAGCACAATAAACTAAGCAAAAGACTTGTTGTTGAAGCAGACAGGATTTGTGATTCTAAAAAAGGCGAAAGATTTGAAATTAAAACTTTAGATTTGGTGGGGTGAGAGATATGCAGGTAAGTTTTGGAAAGTTTGTTCCCGTAAAGAGTGTATATCTTTATGACCGCGATGCAAAGGCAGAATTAAGAACGGATATACCCGAGGAAAGAGACGTACGTGATGATGTTACCAATGTTTTTTGCAGGGTTTTAAGAAACGATGATTGTATACAAAAATATTGGAACTATGAACAAATACGCAGACACTTTTCGGGTCTGGTAACGGATTATCAATATCCTAACAGTGAAATCGGACGCACGTCAAAGGTTATGCCTGTTAATATTTCTAAGTTGGGCAGGTTTATCGTGACGGGTAAAGATGTTGCCAGTGTTAGAAAATTGGACAGAGAGCTGGGCCATAATAAAAAGCTCCTTACCGAACAGGAAAAAACCTCGGTAGAAGAAGGTCTTTTAGATGAAGCGGAAGCGTATGAAAGAGCCGAGACGCGCGCCAAGGAACATAGGCAAAACAAGCTTTACGAGCTGGCTATGAAAAAGGGTAAATTGTCAAAATATGACTTACATTTAATAGCCTCAAAGGAACAGGGTCAAGATACCATAAAAGATACTTATGTTATAAGGTTAATGGATTTAAAAGCATAGTTACAAAAATATTTCAGGCTCTTTTTTTGTTTCAAATTTTTGAGGAAAAGCTTTGACGCGAGTTTGTATTTTAGTCTCCTAAATGTATTAAATAAAACAAAAGAGCCGAACGTATTCTCAGCTCTTTTGTTACGATAATTTTTCTTGCTATATTATACCTTGTGCCCTCATTGCTTTGGAGATTTTTCTGAATGCTGCAATGTTTGCGCCTGCTACGTAGTTTGTTCCAAGGCCGTATTCTTGTGCCGCACTTTGACATTCGGCAAAAATGTTTGTCATTATTTGATCCAGTTTTTCATCAACTTCGTGGAATGTCCATGAGCATCTTATTGAATTTTGACTCATTTCAAGGGCTGATGTGGCTACACCGCCCGCATTTGCCGCTTTACCCGGCCCTAAAAGAACTTTATTTTTTAGCAGATACTCAATGGCTTCGTTAGTTGTGGGCATATTTGCACCTTCTCCTATGGCAAATACTCCGTTTGATACAAGCTTTTTGGCATCTTCAATATCAATTTCATTTTGTGTAGCGCAAGGAAGAGCTATATCTGCTTTGATGTCCCAAATGGCAGCCTTACCGTCTTTGTTTTCTATGTATTGCGCATCTGAGTGGTATTTCAAGTATTCACTTATTCTTAAGCGGTCTACTTCTTTAATTTGTTTTATTGTGCTCAGGTTGATACCATCGGGGACGTGAATGCAGCCGCCCGAGTCTGACATTGCGATGACTGTCGCACCCATTTCCTGTGCTTTTTGGCAGGCGTAGATTGCAACGTTACCGGAGCCTGAAATAATAACTTTTTTGCCTTTAAAATCTTTATCGTTTGCTTTTAACATTTCTCTCATAAAGTACAAAAGACCATAACCTGTTGCTTCTGTTCTTGCCAAAGAACCGCCGTACTCAAGGCCCTTGCCCGTTAAAACTCCTGCTTCGTATGTATTTTTAATTCTTCTGTATTGACCGAAAAGATAGCCTATTTCTCTTCCTCCAACGCCTATGTCACCCGCAGGAACATCCAGATCCTGACCTATGTGTTTGGCAAGTTCTGTCATAAAGCTTTGACAAAAGCGCATAATTTCATTGTCAGATTTGCCCTTAGGGTCAAAGTTAGAACCGCCTTTACCTCCTCCAATCGGAAGACCTGTAAGAGCGTTTTTGAATACTTGTTCAAATGCTAAAAATTTTAAAATACTTTGATTAACAGTCGGGTGAAATCTCAAACCGCCCTTATATGGGCCTATTGAACCGTTAAACTGGATTCTATACCCCCTGTTTACTTTCACTTGCCCCTTATCATCAATCCAGGGAACTCTAAAACTGATGATTCTTTCAGGTTCCACTAATCTTTCAAGAAAAGCGCTTTTTTCGTAGTCTTTTACGTGTTTCTTGACTACAGGGTCTAATGTTGTTAAAACTTCTTCCATAGCTTGCAAAAATTCTTTTTCCCAGTAGTTTTTGCTTTTTGTCTCTTCGATTACTCTTGATAAATAGCTTTCCATACTACTTTCTACTCCTTCTTCGGTTAGTAACAAATGATAAATAAAAAATAAATATCCCCGGTAGTCTTTAGTAAAACTGCCGGGGACTATTATATCACAAACACAGTGTCTTTATAAGATTTTAATAACGGGTTTCGGCTTTTGCATCAAGTAAATGATTATCGTTATAGTGTTTACAGCCCTGATTCGTTTTCAACTTCTCTTTTTGCCTGTTTAGCGAAGCAGGCTCTTTCCCAACCCATTGCTATTGCAGGGATTAGGAAGAAGAAAAAAGTTATAACCGTTATTAGGTTTAGAAGATGCATAAACATCATTGTTGCCTGTTCATATGTTAAGTGGTGTAAGCTTGCACATAAATTTATCAGCCAGTCATGCTTGAAATAGCATATTAAAAGAAGTACAAGCCAAGTAACAAAGCTTATTAAAAAGCATTTTACAAGTACACTCTTTTTTCTTTTGAAAGTTTCCATATCTATCATAAGTTTACTCCTTTTTTTTGTATTTAACTTATTATCTACGGCTTATAAAATAACTAATATACCCAAATGTTTAAAGTTTGTATTATACTTACGTTGAACAATAACATGGCTTAGAGGATAACAACAGTGGCAGATCAAAAATTTTCGAAAAGAACAAAAATAGTTGCAACGCTCGGACCTGCGACATCAGACTATAAGACTATCTCAGAGCTTATAGCAGCCGGAGCGAATGTTTTCAGGCTGAACACTTCCCATGGTGAGATGGAAGAACACAAAGAAAAAATCGACATTATAAGAAAAGCTGCTTGCGACCTCAATGCTTTTGTCGGCATCATGGTTGACCTTCAAGGTCCTAAAATCCGTGTGTGGAAACTGCAAAACGACATTGAGCTTTCTGATGGAGAAGAAATTATGCTCGCCCCTTACGAAGGCATCGATGGAGAAGATAAAACAGTTATCCCTGTTGATTATAATGGTATCGCAAATGATGTTTCGCAAGGGGACACCATCCTTATAGACGACGGGAAACTTGAACTTGAGGTTTTGAAATCAGAAAACAACAGAGTTTACGCTAAAGTGACAAACGGCGGGATTCTTAAGTCAAGGAAAGGTATAAATATCCCCGGTTCGACCGCCAGTCTCAATGCTGTGACCAACCAGGATATTAAATTTATTGAGTTTGCGGTTCAAAACAACGTAGATTTTATTGCTCTTTCTTTTGTCCGTGAGAAAAATGATGTTTTAATGGCAAAAAAGTATATTGAAGAATTCAACGGTGACATTCCGATTATTTCCAAGATAGAAAAGCCTCAGGCGATGGGAAATCTCAAAGAAATTATTTCGGTTTCCGACTACATAATGGTAGCGCGCGGCGATTTGGGTATAGAGATGCCTTCTGTTAAAGTACCTATTTTGCAAAAACAAATTATCCAGGAAGCAAGCAGGCAAAGAAAAGGCGTTATTGTAGCAACACAGATGCTGGAGAGTATGATAAACGAACCTATTCCCACACGCGCTGAGGCCTCGGACGTTGCGAATGCAATTATAGACGGTGCTGATGCCGTTATGCTTTCTGCCGAGACTTCTGTGGGTAAATTTCCCGTAAAGACTGTTCAGACTATGGCACAAATTGCGCAAAGTATAGAGAATAGTGAATTTTTTAAGTATGATGTAGAGCTTGATATAAACGATGAGTATGCTTTAACGCGTCAGGCAGTTGTGTTTGGTGCGGATAAGATGGTAAATTATGTTAATGCCAAGGCTATTGTTAATTTTTCACACTTCGGGTATTCAGCGTGTCTAATGTCAAAACTGAAACCCTGTGTGCCGGTTATTACTATATCTGACTTAGAAAAGACTTGCCGCAGGCTTTCTTTAAACTGGGGTGTTTACCCATACTGTAGAGATTGGGATACTGTTGTACATAAAGACTTTCTCGATGAGTTGGATGTGTTTTTAAAAAGTGAGTTAGACCTTAAGAACGACGAATATGTTATTATCACAGGCTCTGCACCTAAATTGATTTCAGGCAGGACGAATTTTATCCGTATACACAGGGTGGGAGCAAAATAAGGTCAGGAGTTTTGACCCGACGCAGCTTGGGTGCATACCTTTTAGCTAAGCTGTGTTAATATATAGAAGAATTGATTTTGTGCTCGTATATCAGTGGATAGATAGCCACCCTCCGAAGGTGGAAGTCGTGAGTTCGAATCTCACCGGGCACATTTATCTGTTTTTTCTAAGTTCAGCAAGTTCTTTTTGGAAGGGTGATATGCCTGCAATTTTGTCTATGACTTCAGGCAAGTGTTTTACCACGTAGTCCACTTCCTGCTCTGTGTTATATCTGCTTAAGGACAGTCTTATGCTGCCATGGAGGCATGTAAAGGGCGTCCCCATTGCTTTTAGGACATGACTTGGTTCAAGGCTTCCCGAAGTGCACGCGCTGCCTGAACTTGCGCATATTCCAAGGTCATTTAGGTGCAGCAAGATGAGTTCGCCTTCTATGTACTCAAAGCCTATATTTGTTGTATTGCACATTCTTTCTCTGGATTTTGAGTTAAGGCTTGCGTTGAAAACATTTTTTAAAATACCTTCCTCAAGTCTGTCGCGCAAGGCTTTTACTTTTGTATTTTCCTCAACAATGTTTTCCATTGCAAGTTCAGCTGCTCTGGCTATCCCTGCAATATAGGGTACATTTTCAGTACCTGCACGTTTGCCGCGCTCCTGGTGGCCGCCTTCAATGAGCGGTTTTAATATATTGCCTGACTTTATGTAAAGCACACCTACGCCTTTAGGGGCGTGGAATTTGTGTCCGGAGATTACAAGAAAATCTATATCTGTGTCTTTAACATTGAGCTGTCGTTTGCCTGCTATTTGTACAGCGTCTACAAAAACTTTTGTTGTTGGACTTTTTTCTTTTACAATGCGTGCAATTTGTTCTACCGGATATATGGCTCCGGTTTCGTTGTTCGCCCACATAACTGATACCAAAGCCGTTTCGGGTGTTACAAGACTTTCAAGTTGTTTAACATCGAGGTCTCCGTTATAGTCAACATCAACATAAGAAACCTTATAGCCCTTTTTCTCAAGCTCTTGATGTACGGTCATAACGCAAGGGTGCTCAACACGTGTTGTGATTAAGTGTTTTCTGGCTTTATCAAGCTCTAAAACACCTTTTATAACAGTATTTGCGCCCTCTGAAGCACAGGAGTTAAAAATTATTTCTTTTGGGTCTTTTGCTCCCAGAAATTCCGTAATGACTTCTCTTGAAGCCTTGAGTGCCTTGCCGGCTTCTGCGCCAAGGTCATATATGCTTGAGGGATTGCCGTATTTTTGTGCAAAATATGGGTGCATGGCTTCTATTACTCTTTTGTCAACCATAGTTGTTGCGTTGTTGTCAAAATATATTAATTCCACGGGTAGTTCCTTTTATGCTTTAATTAAGCCTCTATTACGTTTATTGCTTCATCCACACATTCTCTAAGCTGCGCCTGAACGAAGTTTTTAAGTGTATCATGAGAGCGCGGACAGTGCTCACAGGCTCCCGTGAGCTTCACATACACGTCTTTGTCCTTTACATCAATAAGTTCTATGCCGCCTGAGTCTTTGGAAAGCTCGGATGCGATAACTTTTTCAATAACTTTGTTTACGGCAAGAACAAACTGTGCTTCGCTCATAATGCTTTGGGGAGGGGTTTTTTCACAAATTTTTTCGCCGTTAACTTCGTCTAAAATGTTTTGCAACTGTTCCTTGCACCTTCCGCAAGCGCCGCCTGCATAAGTTGCCTCTGTTATGCCTTCGAGAGTAGTAATACCCTTTTCTTTTATAGCTTTTACTATGTCTTTTTCGCTGACATCAAAGCAGTGGCATATTATCTTGTTTGAAGGGTCTTTTTTAATTTCTTTTTTAGCATCGCCATTGCCTGTATCATAGTCTTTCAGGGCATCTTCAAGCGCTTCGTAGCCCATAACCGAACAGTGTATTTTTTCGGCAGGCAGGCCGCCAAGCTCTTCCACGATTTGTTTGTTTGTTATTTTCTTAGCTTCTTCAACGGTTTTTCCTACAACCATTTCAGTCAATATGCTTGACGCCGCAACAGCAGAGCCGCATCCGAAGGTTTGGAACTTGGCGTCTGTTATTACATTATTTTCGTCAATTTTTAAATATATTTTGAGCGCGTCTCCGCAAGAAAGAGACCCTGCTTCACCAATAGCATCGGCGTTTTCAATGGAGCCGACGTTCTTGGGGTTTTTATATAATTCTTTAACTTTATCGGAATACTCCCACATTATAATGCTCCCTTATTTGTTATTTAATTGTATACCATCAAAGTATCTATTCAAGTGCGGCTAAAAATCATACTTGCATAGGGGGAAAAAATTTTAATTTCGTTCATAATTATAAGATGGACGACATGTTTCCAAATTCTCTGTCAGGCCTAACCCCGGACCTAGACAAAAGCATAATAATGCAAAGCGCGCAAGGTGAGGAAAATTCTTTTTCTCATTTACAGTATGCTATGGGTGAAAATGGTAAGATGCTTATGAACTCTCCTTTTTCGGATGAGAGTTTCGGTGCCGGATATGAGAATATTTTTGTCTTAAAAAATGAAGAACACTCTACAGATTCCACAGCATCGCCTAAAGCCGCTCAAAACCCCATAGAAAAACAGGAAAATTGTTCAAAAAAAAGGTTGAATGACTTGGACGGGAATATTTTGGTAGAGCATTTTTCGAGAGATGATGAGAACCAAACGGCAATAGAAAAGTTCTTTCGGAGGTTTTTGCCTGCTATATATAAGAAGAAAGTAGTCTCTGAGGCGATTTCAGAACTTACTTCACTAAGCAAAATAGCGAACGAAATTATTACAAAGCAAATTCCATACGGTGAGCAGGATGCAACGTACGACGATTTGATAACGTACTTAAGCTCCGCCAGCAGTATTCACGCAAAATTAAAAAAGAAATTTTAGTTTAAGGGGTCTTGCGCGTCCAAAGAGCATGCGGCGCAGGTATTATACTTTTGTAGTTTTTAAATAATGCACTTATATGTTGCAACAGGCCTAAAAAGTTGTATAATATTTTTAGTACTATAGTCAGAAAATGTATAGATATAAATATGTAAGGCTTAATATGGGCAGAGCATTTATAGGCAATTTAAGGCTATAAGAAGATAGTATTATAAGAAGGACAAATATTATGAAAAGAAAAGGTTTTACGTTGGCAGAGGTACTTTTGACCTTGGCTATTATCGGTGTTGTTGCGGCGCTTACAATTCCTGCGGTGATTACAAAAGTCCAAAAAGACCAGTATGTCGTGGGGTTAAAAAAAGCGTTTAATACTCTGAAAGCAGTTGAGCGTGAGGCCATACAAGAACACGGTGAGATAGCGAACTGGGACTGGTCAGGCACTCTCACAGAAACGTTTGACACTTACTATCGTCCTCACTTTGATATATTGAAAGACTGTGGTGCAGACACTGACGACGGGTGTTTTCATAAGGCAAATGAGTGGAAGGCACTTGATGGAACAGCGCGAAATAGTAACCTTAATGCCTCCGGTTATTACAGGATAATTACTTCTGACGGCATTGCTTTTGCATTTCGGAAAGACAGCACTGCGATATCTGCACCTGAAAGAATGGGTTACTTTTTGGTTGATGTTAACGGCAAAAAAGGACCTAATACTGTAGGTAGAGACATCTTTGAGCTGAATATATACCCGACAAAGGGGATAAAGCCTACTGGTATGCTTTATACTGCAGATGAAAATAGTCCGATTTCTACAGATTCAGTTAACGGCCCTACTGATTCTAATTCTTGCAATACCGAATGCGCCGGTACCAACTGTGGTTGGTATTGTGCAGTTAAAGTCCTCTCTGAAGGTGCGATGAATTACTAAATATAATCTCTTCTTACTGAATTTATGAGGCTTAGAAAGGGAAATGCATACTAGTCGCAGCAGTCAGCCTACACTATTCTGTCTATTTTCTTACCTGTAAATTCCTCAAGCTTTTTCAAACGGCCTGCAAAGGCAACATTAGCAAGAGTACGCTCGTATACTTTAGCGAGCTTACTTTTGATATAAATTTCAGAGTTGTCAATTTGTTCACGTTTTGTATACAAATTGCCTGCTGACCCGAAATTGCCGGCTGTATTTATACCGGAGATTCTTACCATTTACTATTACCTTTTTTTGAATGAATGAAGTGCCTATATATATTAAATAAAAAACTCTCAATTTGCAAAATTTACTTTTGAATGAAACAATTTTTTACATTTCTTAACATCTTTTAAGATATAATCGTTGAATGCTGAAGGATTATTTTATTGACGTAACGAAAGAGGCTGTGAGAAGAGCATTTGGACTAAACCCCGTGTTGGTTTGCGAAAAACCTAAAAATCCGGAGTTCGGGGATTTTGCTATCAACGTTTCAAGCCTTGCGCGAGATACCAAAATGGCTCCGCCACTTATCGCACAAAAGGTGATAAAAAATATATTCCCTGATAAATTTGAAGTTAACACTGTGGCAGGCTTTATTAACTTTGTCTTAACAAAAGAATTATTATGTGAAATACCGAAGGAAATTTTGACCAAGGGGGATAAATACGGTTCTTCAAACTCCGGGGAGGGCAAAAGGGTAAACATAGAGTATGTAAGTGCAAACCCTACGGGGCCGTTTCATATAGGTCATGGCCGTTGGGCTGCAGTGGGTTCGGCGCTTTCAAATGTCCTGAAGTTTTCGGGCCACGACGTTTATCAAGAGTTTTACATTAATGACGCCGGCAGCCAGATTAAAAAGTTGGGCTTATCTTTGGAGCTCAGAGTAAAAGAGTTGAAGGGCGAGAAGGTAGAGTGGCCGGAGGATGCATACAAGGGTGATTACCTGATACCCTGCGCCGTAAAATACATAGAGCAAAACAGCAAGGAAGATTATTCAGAGTTTGCAAAAAAGGATATGCTGGAGCAGCAAAAAGTACTGCTTGAGAAGTTTAGAACGCATTTTGACTGTTTCTTTTCCGAGAGTTCATTGTATGAAAACAATGAGGTCAAAAAATGTGTTGAAAAACTTGAGCAGGCAGGCAAACTATACAAGGAAGAAGGAGCTGTCTGGTTTAAAACTACAGACTACGGGGATGAAAAAGACCGTGTCTTGACTAAGGCAAACGGGGATAATACATACCTCACCGCCGATATTGCGTACCATTACAACAAGCTGCAGCGTGGCTTTACAAACCTTATAAACATTTGGGGCGCAGACCACCACGGCTATATTGCCCGCCTAAAGGCTTCATTAGATGCTTTAGGGTACGATAGTTCTTGTCTCGAGATACTGTTGGGTCAACTTGTGAATATTATACAGAACGGTGAGCAGGTCAGAATGGGCAAAAGGAAGACTTTTGTGACGTTGGACGACCTGATTGACGAAGTGGGAGTTGACGCTACACGCTTTTGGATGCTGATGCGCTCAATAGATACCATGCTTGATTTTGATATTGATTTGGCCAAAAGCCAGACAGACCAAAACCCTGTGTTTTACGTCCAATACGCCCATGCCAGAGCTTGTTCCATCTTGAGGCGCGCGCTTGAGGTGAGGTTAAATACAGAGACAGGCTGCGAAATTGACCCGTACTTGGCGGGCGCGGAGTTTGAAGATTACCTCAAGGCTCCTGTTTTTAAAGGACTTTTTGATGATGAAACGAGCGAGTCAAAGGAGAAAGCTTGCTTTCAAGTTTGCGAGCGAGAGACTCAAAAGGCGAAGCCTTATGATGAGTCTTTTGAAAGTACAAAAAAACTTATTTTGAAACTGGAAGAGTTCAAGAGCATAATAGACGGTGCTACGCGTTTGAGAGCGCCATATTTACTTTGTAAGTATGTTCAGGAGCTGGCTGCGGACTTCCATCACTTCTACAACTTTACAAGAGTTTTAAGTGATGATAAAGAGGCAACCCTCTCAAGGCTTACCGTTGTTGAGTGCGTGAGAAGTGTTATGGATACAGCGCTTGGTTTGATAGGCGTTGATGCTCCGCAAAAGATGTGAACTTCTTTAGCTCAATATAACTCCGCTGAAAGTTTAAAACTATGCCGCGCGACAAACTTTTTAAAAAATCTTGATTTTGCCTTTTGTGTATGATACTTTAAGCCTAGCTTGAAATTTACTATACAGGCTGCTAGCTCAGGTACTGCCCGAAGGCTGTCAGGATTTTGAAAGATTAAGTATCTTTTAAAATTCGAAGGAGGGGGAGGACATTAAGCCCACCACCTTGCTAGCAAATGATTTTATAATATAATATTTACTGTGCGGGCTGCTAGCTCAGGTGGTTAGAGCGCACCCCTGATAAGGGTGAGGTCGGTGGTTCGAGTCCACTGCGGCCCAGATTTTCTAAAAAGACGCCGAATTCGGCGTCTTTTTTTCATAGCTCTAAACTCACTGTCACTAGTTAAATGTCCATTTAAATCCTGCCAAAATCGAAACACCGTTTCTTCCGCCGTTTCTTACCAAAGTTTGGACAAAAGTTGAATATTCCCCCTTCCAAATCTTTTGAACACCGCCGCCATATTCAACATAAGGACCAACAGAAACAGCCGGTAATGCGACATTATTAGCCGTAACCTCCCCGTTGCTCACAATATTAAAGTTCATATTCATAATAATAAACGGCTGCCAACCATTTTTAAGGTTTGTGAAAAATCTGGCACTCGGAACAATATGAATAATACTTAAAGGTGCTTCCTGTACCAATTCTCCTGCATTATTTCTGTAGTTAAAATTATTATCAAAAGTGTAAGTCATTATATAGTTCGGTTGAAAAACAATATTGTGAGGCAGTTTAATATTATAACCGGTTCTTGTTATCAGTCCGGCATTTATACCTATAATATCTTCACTATCGGTTGACTTTATTACATTGGCTCCTGCAGTCAATACAACAGCAGAAAAAAAGTTATTCCTATAAAACGTTGAATAAATTCCGCCAAAACCACTCATCTGCGTTTGTTTAACAGAATCATAAGATTGTTCCGAGCCTATATAACCCAAATAGCCGCTGCTTACTACCTGCCATTTGTTTTTTAAGTCTTTTGCATCCGAATCAATTCCAATCAATGAACCATATGAAATACTTTTCACTGTAGGACCGTCTTTTAAAGGAATCTTTTCAAAAGCTGAGTATGGCCTAACCCATATACCTCCTTCTTCCATTTTTGTAAGCAAAGGAGAAAAGATGCCCAACGTAACCTTCGTTCCGGCTGCAGCAATTCGCATTGAATCCATATCAAATGCATCTTGTTCACTGTTTTTAACAGGCAATATTAATTCTTCAACTCTGCCCGTTTCAATATGCAAGGGCTCAGTTAAATCAGCAAGCGGGATATCCTCAAGTGAAATTATTTCGGAAGAACAATCATTTGTGTCTTTTATAAAATCCTTTTTAGACGTTGACGAGCAATAGCTTAAAAACTCTTCTGATTTTAAGCTATTGAACGAATTTAAAAACAGAACTAAAATTATAAAAAAAACTTTTTTTGGCATTTTACTCTTTTTAAAATATATTTTATATTTATAATTCAAATTTTGCTAAAACTAAATGTCCGACCAGATAGTAATATCTGATGATTAGAATATTTATTAATTTTATATATTTAGTCTCTTTTTCTCTTTTTTCAAGAAGAAAATTCTTTTAGCATTTTTACTAAACGTTTTGTTTTTATAAATACAGTCAGTATTAAGCATGGATTATTTTTAATGTTTTCAACGCAAGTTTCGCCCCGGACGCATAGTTGTGAAAATGTACCACGAAAAACCAGGACAGTGGCATTTAAAGGCACGTCTCCCGCTGTAAACAATTCTGACGGCGAAATAACCAAAGAAGAAAGCGCGGCAGCGAGAAGTTTGGCGTTATCCGGAATTCAAAAATCCGGCAAGCTTGATGCAAAGGAAAATGCGGCGCAATATTTAAAAACTCTCGGCATCGATGCCGAGTTTGACAATGATTTTCAGGCAAATCTCACAAAAAAAGCTGTTGATGACTTTATAAAAATAAATAAAGACCCAAAAATGTTTGAAGGGCTGAAAATAAGCAGCAATGACTACGGCGACAGTGTTACGAATTTTGGATGGTATGCGGATTGTGATAAAGGGATATTTGAATTAAAGCTAAACAGCGGTTTTGACTGGAGCGATATAAAAGCAAAAATGCAACATGCGTATGATAATTGCAAAACGCCTTCAGCAAAACCCGAGTATGCTATTTATGAAGGGCTTGGGCACTTTTTAAATTTCAAATATAATCCTTATGCATATACGGCAAATGCCAATAGGGATGACTGTCTTAATGAAAAAGCAATGAGTTGTGCTCTAAAGATTTCGAAAAATGCCGATAGTGTTAATAAGTACAATTCCGCTTATATTGCTGCGAGAATGAGCCGCATTGAATACCCTGCCTTTTTTGAACAGATATTTTTGGAAAATGTCGGGAATTCCGAGCTAAAATTTCCTGAAAGCACACCAACTAAAAAAGTTGCCGGAGCTGAACATAATTTTACTACAATGGATGAAGCAAGCGAATATTTAGAAACAAAATTCGGAATTGATGCGGAATTTGTTAACATTGGCCATGCAAATCTGGTTGCGAGTGCCATTGAAGATTTTGTGAAATTGAACAATAATCCCGATATGTTTAAAGGGTTGAAAATAGCAGCTGTCAACAGTATAGATCAAAGTCCCAATATTCCCGGCAGCCTATATCAGCATTACAGTTACAATGAATCAAAAACAAAAGAATTAACAATGGAATTTTCCAGAGCCTACGACTGGAAAAGACACGAGGAAGTTGCAAAATATAATTATGAAAAAGGGCATTACGCCAGTGCCTGTCCGAAATATACAATCTACCATGAGTTGGCCCACTGGCTTGATGCCAATAATAACCCCGAAAGTTATGCACGTGCTAAAGACAAAATTAAGACCGGATGGGGTTTTAATGATTTAGGCAAATTAATTTCGGGCAAGGTTTCCAACTACGCACAAGAAGATCAAATAGAGTTTAAGGCAGAGTACGTTGCGGCAAATATGTGCGGATTGAGCTTTCCTAAAAGAGTAGATGCCCTGTATGAAGAAAATAACGGTCCTGAATTGATATTCCCTTAAGTTATCAAAACTTTATTTTTCAAGTTTATGCAGCTGTTCATATAGTTTTTCCGCTTCTTTGCTTATTTCTTTGGGAAGAACAATCTTTATTTTAAGGTTTAAGTTGCCTTTTTCGTCTTTATCTCCTGCGAGACCAAGTCCTTTGAAGCGCAAAGTTTTTCCGCTGTTTGTTTTTGGGGGTATTGTGACATTAATCTTACCCGTGGGGGTTTTGATCTCTTTTTTTGTGCCTAAAACAGCTTCAGAGGGCGTTATTTCAAGCTCTTTTGTCAGGTCAAGGCCATGGATGTCGAACTCCGTGTCTTTCACTTTAACAACAAGAAATAAATCTCCCCTGTTGCCGTAGTCGTCTACTTTTCCTTCTCCTGCAATGCGGATTTTTTGTCCCGGCTTAACAGGACGGGGTATTTTTACATTAATATTTCTTGTCTTTTTAACAACGCCTGTTCCTGCGCAGTTTGAACAAAATTTACCTCCTGCGCAATACGGACATTTTTGAAAACTGGTCAGGGTAATGGATTTTGATGTTAACTTTGGGTCGCTTAATTCTTTTAATGTGAGCACTAAATCTTGAGTGCTGTCAAGGTTTTTGGGTTTTTGCTGCGGTTGCTGTGCACTTCTTGCATGTCCTGCATGTCCGCCTGTTGAGCGTCTTTGGGCACCTCCCATGTTAGAAAAGTCATGTTGGTAAGTTGCTCCTCCTGCGCCCATGAGGTCACCAAAAATGGCGCTGAAAAAGTCTGAGAAACCTCCGCCTCCTCCGAAGCCCCCGCCTGAAAACTGTGAAAAGTCAAAGTCTGCATACCCCGGAGGCGGTGTGAAGTCTGCTCCGGCATGCCAGTTTCCGCCAAGTTGGTCGTATCTTTGACGTTTTTCCTTGTCAGAAAGTACTTCATATGCTTCATTTATATCTTTAAACTTCTCTACCGCCCCTTTTTCTTTGCTTACGTCAGGGTGGTATTTGCGTGCCAGTTTACGATATGCCGATTTTATTTCATCTTGGCTTGATTCTTTTTTGACACCGAGAATATCATAGTAGTCTTTATATTTCATATTATTATCTTAGTATAAAAAATTTCAAAAATTGTCAATATTAATGAATAATTAATGATTACTTTCTTAAAATATACATCTAAAGGTTGAGGAAATTGAATTCCCCTGTGTAGTAATATGTCGGTATATAGGAGGAGTTTTGAAAAGATTTATTCTGACATTTGCCATTTTGTTCGGTCTTATTATGGCCCTTATTTGTCAAGGTCCTTCTGCTGACGCGGCCAAAGCTTCCAAAAGCAAAAAGGGCGGCATGAATGAAAAACAGATATCAGAAATTAACACATCAGTTAATAATTTAACTAAAAAAATATATACAAGAGAGCTTTTTTCACCAAAAGACAGTGAAGACCTAATCAACGCAAAGCTTACACTGGACTCACAAATGGATAATGACGCCAATCCTGCGTTTGCGCCTATATATTACAGGCTTGCGAATGTTTATAAAATGCGGGGCATGAAGCCTGATGCGATTGACTGTTATCAAACAATCCTTGAAAACTTTTCAGATACGGCTTATGCCCCGAAAGCCCGTAAAGAGTTAAAAGATATGGGAATAGAGGTAAAAGAATCCACAGATGTCGGAGACGAGTTGGACTTTTAATGTTTGCCTTCATATAGTAAGCAAAGCAGCTAAAAACTAAGTCCCTATGTAGTTTTTCAAATTGCCGCCTATGTTTTGTTGGTTACGGCAAAGTTTTTTAAGTTTTGCTATAGCCCTGTTTTCAATCTGTCTGATACGCTCACGCGAAACACCGTAACGTGTGCCTATTTCATCAAGAGTTTTCTTGCGGCCGTTATCGTCAATGCCGTAACGCATAATGAGGACATCTTTTTCTTTGGGATTCAGTTGGTTCAACATTCTTTGAACATCGTCCAAAAGACTTTCATGCGTTACTTTTGTGTCAGGCGTCAAATGACTTTCATCTATAATAAAGTCTGCAATTTTAGAAGAATCGTCACGTTGGTTTGCAGGCGTTTCAATGCTTATAGTACTTTGTGCACTCTTCATAAGTTGCGAAAGTTTACCGGCAGAAACTCCCACGCGCGTTGCTATTTCTTCTTTGGTCGGCGAGCGGCCCAACTCTGTTGAGAGGTCAATAGTTGCTCTTTTAATTTTACCCAGAGTTTCAATCATGTGAACCGGAAGGCGAATCATACGAGACTTATCCGCGATACCTCTTGTAATGGACTGTTGAATCCACCATGTTGCATAAGTTGAAAACTTGTAGCCTTTGGAATAGTCGAACTTTTCGGCTGCTTTCATAAGGCCTAAATTGCCTTCCTGTATGAGGTCAAGAAAGGAAAGTCCGCGGCCTATGTACTTTTTGGCGATACTTACGACAAGCCTCAAGTTTGAGCTTATTAAAAGCTCTTTTGACTTTTCATCATTTTCTTCTTTAATTTTTTTTGCCACCTCAAGCTCCTCATCAAATGAGAGCAAGGGTATTTTACCGATTTGCTGTAAATACATTTTTACAGAATCGTCGGCAAGGGTAGTTTTATAGTCAACTTTTTCCTTTTCTTCCTCAGCTTGTGCTACGGCTTCAAAGTCAAAATCGCTGTCCTCTATTTGCGAATCATCGATTATATTTTCGTCTGTGTCTTGGGTTTTCATTGGTTGCTCCTGTAAGAAAATTATACCTTATTTTTGTCGTCTTGGCATGCGCGTAAATTTTTTGACTTTTGTTTAAATTTACTTTGCCATATCCATAAAAGCTGTAGTTTACTTGTGTTTCAGCCTTGATTTTTGCATAAAATTTGTCTTACACTTTCATATAAAATTACGGCACATGCAGTAGAAACATTTAGCGATTCAAAATTACACGGTAACTTTATTTGGAAATCGGATTTGTTCATTAGTGTTTTTGTTATGCCCGACCCTTCGGAGCCGAGTATAAGTGCGAAATTCATGTCAGTGTAATCAATTTCAAAATAATTATCTTTCGCATGTGCATCTGCGGCAATTATCCACCAGTCGCTTTTTTTTAAAATTTCTATCGTACCAGACAGGCTATTTACTTTTATTATAGGAACATGGTTGATTGCTCCTGCCGAAGTTTTTTCAACTGTGGCATTAAGCGGACAGGAACGGTGATTTGCAACAATAACCGCATCGTATCCCGAGCATGCGCATGTTCTTATAATGGCGCCAAAGTTGTGCGGATCTTGGACGCCGTCCAGAATAACTATTTTCCTATAGCCGTCTTTTTTCTGCTCTAAAAACTCTTCAAAATCTACATAATCAACAGGTGCGACCGAGGCTATAACTCCCTGATGGGGTATTTCCTTTTCAAACTTTTCCGAGTTTAGATTTGTAAAACTTATCACTATAGAATTAAATCTGGAAAGTTCTTTAATTTTTTTTAACCTGTTACAAGGCCGCGCTGTTTGTGAAATGTAAACTTTGCTTATACGTTTAGGATTTTTTTCTAATGCTTCTAAAACCGCGTTTTTTCCATATATGTAGTCGTTCATTTTCAAAGATACTCCAATCATTGTATATTTTTCGTAATATATTTTTAATTTCTATTAATTATTGTATTATAAATTATGTATATAATTGAGTTAAGTGAAAATTGGCAATGTTTGATTTTGCAGGAAGTACCCAAAAGCAAATAGTAGGAGTTGCAGTTACACCGAATATCGGTGTAGAAGTAATGCTTATTGACAAAAAGTCCAATAAGGTTATAAAATATGGCCGCCGCCCCATGCAGTATAACGCATCTTCTCGTGAAATTGAAGATTACAATGCATTTAAAAGCTTAGTAATTGATCTTTTTCATGAACTCGACATAAACACAAAGTCAAATGTTCTTATGGTTCTTCCGAATGTACACTTTGGCTTTATAAGTTTGCCTTTAATAATTAATGATGAAGCTATTCATAATGCCATTCTGGCTCAAGCTGAAGAGTCTTATGTATTCAAAAGAATAGAGCCTGTCAGTGCTTGGATGGATGTTAACTTAAAGGGTCGTGCTGATAATAAATACCTGGTTTATTCATCTTTCCAAAAAACCGCAGTTGACGAAATTATAGAAGTTTTTTCAGATATCGGCTCAAACTTAATTGGTATTGAAACTTCCTACGCTGCATTTTTGAGAGGTATATATTTTTCAGGGGCAGCTAAGGAAGAAATTAAAGAGGGGTACAACTGGAACATTATTTTAATAGGTTCAAACTCCTATGCACTATTTTCTATGGCAGGTGAAAGACTTGTAGACTATACAGAAGTTCCTCTTGCAATTCGTTCATTCTCGTATGAAGAAGCGTATCAGGCTATTGCAAGTTCGGTATCACAAATACTCCCCAATTACCCTGCACGCAAACTTTTAGTCGTTAGTCAGACAGATGATATTTGTGCAGAAGTTTTAAAGACACAGATACCTTATGATGAAGATATATCATCTATCGATTGTAATAAATATACAAAATCCCCGATTGTAAAAGTAGACAGCTCAATAAATCTTGAAGATGCCAAAGCTATGTCTTTGAATGTGTTGGGGGCGGCAGTTTATCAGGCAACAGATTTCCCTCTTGCATTAAATATTCTTGATAAAACTTCAGGTACAAGTTCTACTATGTACTTCAGCATGGATATTTTTGGTAAAGAGGTTCTTTTTACGCCAGAGCTTGCTAAAAATGTCTGTTTATATATTGCAGGAGGACTGCTTATATTTTTCGCACTTTTATATTTTGCATTGGTATTGTCTACCAAAGCGTTACAAGAAAACGGTGCAAAAATTACGCTGCAAACAGATACCGTAAAAGCACAGCTTGGCCAACTTTCCGGTGAAGGCGGTATAGTTGATATAGGCTCATTAATCAACAGAATAAATAATCAAAACAAAAAAGCTATCAGCTTTTATGACTCGCTTGCTTCAGATATTCCTAAAAACATCTGGCTGACATATTACTACAACAAAGATGGTGATAAAGTGGCCATAGAAGGACTTTCTTCAGATATTAATGACATTTACACATATTACAATAGCCTTAAGGTTATTTCTCCGGGTTCAAGCATTAAATTAAATAAATTAAAAGTTATTACCGATGTTTTAAGCGGCGAATTTGATTTTAATGCCGATACAGATATAAGGCTCTATGATTTTGAGATAGCAAATACTGCTTCAAAGAAATCTGCAGGTACACAAAATCAGGAAGCACAACCAGTCACCCCTGCAAGTCAGAATGCTACTCCGCAAAATATGATGCCGCCTGCACCTCCGCCAATGCTTGAACCTATTCCAAGCGATAATTTTACAAACTAAAGGATTTAAAGTCTAATGCAGCAAATTTTAAAAGAAAATATCACTTATATTTTGCTAATACTGATAATACTTATCGGTGGGCTTATGTTTGTCGGCCCAAAGTTTCCGGAAGTGTTTAATGCTGCAACAAATACATTGAAACTTAAAAAAGAACTTGATAAAGAAAATGTCCGGTTAGAGCAGTTAAGAGTGGAGGCAAACAGTAGAATTTCGCGAGTAGCCGAAGGCAGTAAAAAGATTTATGAAGTACAAGGTATGCAGTTTAGTCCTGATGCTTCATTTGCTCCGCTGTTTGAATCTCTTATTAACATTGCACGCTCTACAGGTGTGAGATTCCGCTCTATTCAATATAATTATCAACCAAATGAGGACATAGTATTTACTGCTAAAATTACCGGCTATAATGTCTGCGAATTGGATATTGTTGCAGTAGGAACTTATACCCAGTTTCAAAATTTCTTCAAAGGATTGATTAAAGGGGAATATCTTAATAATCTTGCTGAGATTGAAATTAAGCCATTCACAGATGATAGATCTATTTTGGTTGCCAACTTAAAACTTAGATTATATACAAAAACAAGCGACGCCGAAACTCAACCTCAACCTGCGGATATGGGCATTTAATAATTTGTTTTGAGTAACTTTTTTCTCCATGCTTTTTTATTAAAAATCGTAGCAGGTTGCTAAGTGCCTTGTCGTACTTGACTTATTTTACTTGCAAAAATATATTTAACCAGTATAATTGTAGTGTTATAGTTTAGTATTTGTAATTAAGATGAGGTAAGAAAATGAGCACATTAGACAGAGTGAAAAAAGTTGTAATCGACCAACTTAGTGTAGAGGAAAACTTGGTAACTCCCCAAGCAAGCTTTACTACTGACTTGGGTGCAGATTCACTCGATACAGTTGAACTTGTAATGGCTTTTGAAGAAGAGTTCGGTTGTGAAATCCCTGACGAAGAAGCCGAAAAAATTGCTACAGTTCAAGATGCTGTTGATTACATCGACGCACATTTATCGTAGAACAAGATAGATTTATATTCCAAGTACCGAATTTAAAAGTTACACTGTGCATCTGATAAGAGTACTAGTGTAACTTGGTTACTTGGTTTATTTTAAAGGAATATAGAATGAACACGCAGAAAAGACGAGTTGTTGTTACCGGTATCGGCATTATTTCACCGTACGGTGTAGGTTTAAACAACTTTTGGAACAGCCTCACAGGAGGCAAGAGCGGTATTAGTAAACTTGAGGGAATTAGCCTGGAGGGTCATACCGTTCATATAGGCGGAGAAATTAAAAAGTTTGAGGAAATGAATCTTTTGGACCCTAAAGATGCCAAAAGAATGGACAGATACACTCAGTTTGCCTGTGTAGCTTCCGATGAAGCAGTTAAAGATGCAGGCATAACTGAAGAAAACGTGCCGGATAGGTATAGATACGGTGTTATTATCGGTTCTGCAGCCGGCGGCTTCGATACATTTGAAAAACAACACCATGCAATACTTGAAAGAGGGCCTACAAAGTGTTCTCCGTTCACTGTACCTATGCTGATTGCAGATATGGGTGCAGGCAGGGTGTCAATGCGCCATAATGCGAAGGGTGTAAATAAGGCTGTAGTTACAGCTTGTGCTACTTCTGCCCATTGCGTGGGGGATGCATTTAGGGCGGTTCAATACGGCGACGCTGAAGTTGTAATTGCAGGCGGCGCAGAAGCCGTTATGACACATTTAGGCTTAGGAGCTTTTACTTCTGCAAGAACTCTTTCAAAGAGGAATGATGAGCCGCAAAAGGCTTCAAGACCATATGATAAAGACAGAGATGGTTTTGTAATGTCGGAAGGTGCTGCAATCCTTATACTTGAAGAACTTGAGCATGCGAAAAAACGCGGCGCCAAAATATACGCCGAAATGGTAGGCTATGGTCAAACTGCTGACGCATACGATATGGTTGCTCCTGACCCTGAGGGTAACGGCGCGGCTAAAGCTATGGAATATGCGCTCAAAGATGCAGGCGTGAAACCTGAAGATGTTGACTATGTTAACTCGCACGGTACAAGCACGGGTCTTGGTGATGTGGCCGAATCTAAAGCTATAGCAAGAGTTTTTGGCGATAAAAGTAAAAACAAAAACCTTAAAGTCTCGTCAACAAAGAGTATGCATGGCCATATGCTAGGTGCAACCGGTGCAGCAGAATCCATAGTTTGTATTATGGCTCTGAGAACCGGGATTGTTCCTCCAACTATAAATCTTGACAATCAAGACGAACAGGTTGCTGACCTTAACTATGTTCCGCACAAAGCAGTGAAGGCGGATGTTGAGTATGCGCTTACAAACTCTTTTGGTTTTGGCGGACATAACGCCAGTCTTCTCTTTAAAAAATACGAAGGGTAAGCCTAAAAGTTGAATTACCATTGTCGTAGTGGCAAGGCTCCTTTGAGGAGATTAAGTATCTCCGAAATGGAGGCACATAGCGAAGCGGTGTGCTCCGCCACAAATAAGTTGAAAATTAAATACAAATGTGTCGTAGTGGCAAGG